>Ga0308164_10000329_pt1 | contig 95670 bp, 74 predicted proteins | sample PhyTR2_FD_201031 | JGI IMG/M metagenome (GOLD analysis project Ga0308164, IMG submission 201031) | Phyllosphere microbial communities from UC Gill Tract Community Farm, Albany, California, United States - DLSLT.R2 | ecosystem: Host-associated > Plants > Phyllosphere > Unclassified | place: USA... | reverse complement strand
GCATGTACGTGTGGGCCAGACTGCCGGGCCAGTCGTCCGGCGCAATTGCCGACCGCCTGCTGGAACAAGGCCACCTGGTGGCGCCGGGCCTGCTGTTTTCGCAGCGGGCCGACATCAACGCCCACCTGCGCTTCAACGTGGGCAACACCCTCGACAGCCCGGTGTTGCCGGCACTGGCCAGGCTGTTGACATAGCCGGCTTGCCGTCCTGGCTATCCGCGACTACCGGCCGGCGCGCACCAGCTGCACGGCCGGCGCCAGCGCCAGCTGGCGGTCCGCCAGCCAGCCGTCCAGCTGGGCGGCGGGCATGGGCCGCGCGATCCAGTAGCCCTGCCCTTCGTCGCAGCCCCAACCCGCCAGCAGCTCGTAGGCGCGCGCGGTCTCGATGCCCTCGGCCACCACCCGGTGACCGAACTCGTGGCCCAGCCGTATCATGGCGCACAGGATGGTCACGTCGTGCATGTCGGCGGGCAGCGCCCGCACGAACGACTGGTCGAGCTTGAGCGTGGTGGCGGGAATCTGCTTCAGGTAGCTGAAGTTGCTGTGCCCCATGCCGAAATCGTCGATGGCGATCTGCACGCCCAGTGCGCGCAGCCGGCGCAGCTGCACGCCGACGGCCAGCGGATCGTCGGCCACCGCGCTTTCCGTGAATTCGATTTCCAGCAGCGCCGGATCGATGCCGTGCTGCGCCAGCAACCGGGTGAGCAGGTCGGCAAACGCCGGCGTGGCCAGGTCCAGCGCCGACACGTTGAGCGATACCGTCAGGCGCTGGCCGGCGGCCTGCCACAGCTGCGCCTGGGCCAGTGCGGCGCGGGCCACCCAGGCCGTGATGGCGCCGATCAGCGCGGTCTTTTCGGCCAGCGGGATGAATTCGGCGGGACTGATGGCGCCCAGTTGCGGATGGTTCCAGCGCAGCAGCGCCTCCACGCCGATGCACGCGCCGTCGGCCAGGTCCACGCGCGGCTGGTAATGCAGCTGCAACTGGCCCGCGTCGGCCAGTGCGCCCGGGATCGCGGCCAGGATGCGGAACGCGCGCTGCTGCGCCGCATCGAGCTGCGGGTGATAGACGGCCCAGGGCCGGTGAGCGACGCGCGCGTGCGCCAGCGCCGCGCCCAGCGCGCGCGCGGTATCGGCCACCGGCGCCTGCAGCGCGTCCGCAGCGAGCGCCACCGCGCCCAGGGTCACGGCCGGTGCATGGGGAATGCCCTGGTGTTCGCACGGCGCGGAAAACCGCCCGTGCAGTGCGCGCAGCTGTTCTTCCAGCGCCGCCTGGTCGGCGGCGGCCAGTACGCACGCGAGCACGGTATTCTCGATGCGGTACACGGGCGCCGGCGCCAGCCCGTGCGCCAGCCGGCGCGCCACGGCCAGCAGGAAACCGTCGGCATAATCGCTGCCGAACGCCGCCTGCATCTGTTCCAGGTAGGCGGGACCGCACACGTCGATCGCCACCGCGAACAGCTGGCGGCCGTCGCCGGGACCGTCGTGGATCCACAACGCCGCGTCTTCCAGGAACCGGGTGCGGTTGGGCAGTTGCGTCAACGGATCGGCGTAGCCGATGCTGCGCAGGGTCTCGATGCGCATCATGGCCAGCCGCGCGAAGTGACGCAGCTGCTCCACCTGGGCCGCACCGAACTCGGTGCGCGGGGCGCCATCGAGCACGCAGAACGTGCCCAGGCACAGGCCGCCGGAAGTGATCAGCGGCGCCCCCGCGTAAAAGCGCAGGCCCGGCGAGCCGGTCACCAGCGGGTTGCTGGCGAAGCGGTCGTCCTGCCAGGTATCGAGCACGATCAGCGGCGCGGTGCCGTACAGCGCATACGCACAGAATGCCTGCGAGCGCGGGGTCTCGCGCGCGTCCAGCCCCATGCGCGACTTGAACCACTGCCGGCCCTCGTCCACCAGCGAGATCAGCGCCATCGACGTGCCGAACACGCGCGTGGCGAGCAGGGTCATCTGGTCGAACGCGGGATCCATCGGTGTGTCGAGCAGGCATAACTCGTGCAGCGCCGCCAGGCGCTCGGCTTCGGTGCGGGGAACTTGAGGGGAGATCGTCATCGGGAGATTGTAACCCAATCGCGCCGAATTAATTTCCCCAGCTCAATTTAGATGTCTTTTTCATACGCCTTGTGCATCGCGCTGACAACACTGCACCACTCACCGGCTTGATTGTTTTGCAGCAAGTATGCGCCAGGCGGGCCGGAACGCGCTATATTTACATTTTAAATAACAATTACTCTGGAGATATTATTTTGCTAGCCACTTATCGCATCGCGCGCCCGTTGCGGGCGCTGGGCATGCTGGTCGGCATCCAGGCCGCACTGTTGCTGCAACCGGCTGCCGCCCAGACCGAGGCCGCGCCCGAGGTACGGCCGTCGGTCACCGTCACGGGCCAGCGCAAGATGCAGGACCCCACCGAATTCATTGCCGCCGACAGCCGCGTACTGGGACGCAAGTTCGCCTCGTCGTGTAATTACATGTCCGGTTACAACCCGTACGAAGACGATCTGTTCCTCGACTACATCCAGGGCTTCCACGGCATCACCGGTGAAATCGCCACCATCCGCGACAACGCGCCAATGGGCGACGCCTCCAACGCCACCTCCACCATGGGCAGCGAGTTCAACGACCCCAACCCCGATTCCAACGATTCCGGCAAGCAGCTCGGCAACCAGATGGACCCCTCGGTCAAGTGCGGCAACGCGGACCGCCGCTTTGCCGCCGGCAGAAACTATATTGCGCGCAAGGACAAAACCCTGAACCTGGCGTTGAACGCTTACGACAGCGGCAACTTTCCGGAAGCGCTGGTGCAGTTCCAGGAAAATTACCGCAAGCTCGGCACCGACTTTGCCGCCCTCATGCTGGGCCGCATGTACCTCGAGGGCAAGGGCGTGCCGGCCAATACGGCGCAGGCGACCACCTGGCTGCAAAAAGTGCTGGACCAGCGCTTCGGCCCCTCCGACCGCATGCGCTTCGATCCCCAGCATCCTGAACTGATGAGCGTGCGGGCGGAAACGGCCATGACGCTGGCCAAGATTTACATGGTAGGCCACGGCGTGCCGCGCGACGCGCGCAAGGCGCGCGACTATTACGAAGTGGCGGCGGACGCCGGCTACATCCCGGCCAACAGCATGCTGGGCGCCGCCTACCTGTCGGGATTTGCCGGCGACAAGAACCCGGACAAGGCCGTCAAGTACCTGAAAGAAGCGGGCGAAGCGGGCTACGCGCCGGCGCTGTACCAGCTGGGCAAAGCCTACTACACCGGCGAAGGCCTGGCCAAGGACTGGCAGCAGGCCGGCGCCTACTTCACGGCCGGCGCCAAGCTCGGTCACCCCGGCGCGCAGCTGGCGGCGGCGCGCATGTACGATTTCGGCGAGAGCGTGGCGCCCGATCCGAAGCGCGCGCTGGTGTACTACAAGGAGGCGGCAGTCAAGGGTGTGCCGGCGGCGCAGAACGCCCTGGCCACGTATTTCTACAAGGGCGAAGTGGTGGAAAAAAACCTGGAAACGGCGCGCAAGCTGTTCAGCTCCGCCGCCATGCAGGCACAGCCCGATGCGATGTACAACCTGGCCGTGATGACGCGCAACGGCGAAGGCGGCGCCAAGGACCTGTCGATGGCCTACGTGTGGTTCACGCTGGCCAAGCAGGCGCGCTATCCCGACGCCGACGTGGCGCTGGCCGACGTCACGCCGCAACTGTCGAAAGCGGAACTGGCCAAGGCTGATGCAATCCTCAAGCCGGCCGGGAAGTCGACGCAGTAAGCCCGCCAGAACGGCGCCGGCTTCCAGCCGCAGTGCACTTCCTGCAACCAATCATCGAAATTGGATCCCCGCCTGCGCGGGGATGACGTTTTCAGGCTGACGAAACAGGATTTTTGCTCGCTGAACAGGGCGATATCCGAAGCCGATCCGCCTGTCGCTTAATCCTGGGTGGCAGCCACCGTTTCCAGCAATTGCACCAGCCGGGCCGGGTCGATCGGCTTGACGAAATGGTGGTCGAAGCCGGCGGCAGCGGCCTGCTGTCTTGCTTGTTCGTCGCCGTAGCCGGTGACCGCGATCAGCAGCACGCCGGCCAGCCCCGGGGCGGCGCGGATGCGGCGCGCCAGTTCATACCCGTCCATGCCGGGCAAGCCGATATCGAGCAGGCAGACATGCGGCGCAAACGCCAGTGCACGCTCCACCACGCGTGCCGGATCGTCTTCCGTCAGCACCTGGTGGCCGTGGATTTCCAGGAACATGGCCAGCATTTCGGCAGCGTCTTCGTTGTCGTCCACCACCATCGCGCGCAGCGCCGGGGGACGTGCGGACGCCGGCGGCGGCGCCGTGTCGTCAGCGGCCGCGGTGCTGTCCGCTGCCGGCTCGGCCAGCCGCGGCAGGGCGATCACAAAGCGGCTGCCCTGCCCCAGTCCCGCGCTGTGGGCGCTTACCGAGCCGCCATGCAGCTCCACCAGGCTTTTCACCAGCGCCAGCCCGATGCCCAGGCCACCCTGCGAGCGGTCGGTTTCACGCTCGGCCTGCACGAACAGGTCGAACGCATGCGCCAGCACGTCGGCCGTCATGCCGATCCCGTTGTCGATCACGGCCAGCTTGATTTCGGTATCGCCCACGTCGAGCCGCAACATGATGTCGCCGCCGCCCGGCGTGTACTTGACCGCGTTATTGAGCAGGTTGGACAGCACCTGCACCAGCCGCTTGGCGTCGCCCATCACCTGCGCGGGCACCGGCGGGGTGCTGACCGTCAGGCGGTGGCCATGGCTGTCCACCAGCGGGCGCGCCTGCTCGATGGCGTCCGCCACCACGCGCCGCAGGTCGATGGGCCCGGAGTTCAGCGGGATCATGCCGCGTGTCACGCGCGAGACGTCGAGCAGATCGTCGATCAGCCCCGTGATGTGGCGCACCTGGCGGCCGATCACCGCGCTCGCATGCTGCACCCGCGCGGCATCGGCGCCCGGCATCTGCAGCATTTCGGCAGCCGCCGAAATGGGCGCCAGCGGGTTGCGCAGCTCGTGCGCCAGCATGGCCAGGAACTCGTCCTTGCGGCGGTCGGCGATGCGCAGCGCCTGCTCGGCGCGGGTGCGGTCGGTGACGTCGCGGAACATCACCGCCACCATCAGGTTGTCCCGCGGCCCCACCGGCGTGGCATACACCTCGAACCAGCGGTTCATCGGCTCCGAGCCTTCCAGAAAACGCACCGACTCGCCGGTGAGCGCCACCTTGCCGTACACCTGGAACCAGCGTTCCTCGAGGTCGGGCACCAGGTGGCGCGCGGTTTTGCCCACCACGTCCACCAGGCCCGTCTGCCGTTCGAACGCGGGGTTCACTTCCAGGAAGCGGTAGTCGACCGGCTTGCCGGCGCCGTCGAGGATGATGCGGATCACGGCCAGGCCCTCGTCCATCGACTCCACCACCGTCACATACGACTGCTTGAGCAGCTGCCGGGTGCGCATGTCCTCGGACACATCGGCGCACACGGCCAGCACGCCGCGCACCCGTTCTTCGTCCTGGATCGGGCTGTAGCCGTAGGTCCAGTACATGTCTTCGCGCCGGCCATGGCGGGTGAGCGGCACCAGCGCGTTCTCGTGCCAGGTGGCGCCGTCGCCAGCCATCACGTAGTCGATTTCGTGGCCGATGATGTGCCAGGCCTCGGCCCAGCACTCGGCGCCACGCTGCCCCAGCGCTGCCGGATGGCGCTGGTCGTCCATGGTGCGGCGGTAGGCGTCGTTATAAAACTGGTACAGGTCGTCGCCCCACCAGATCAGCATCGGGTGGTTGCTGGTGAGGACCAGGCGCAGGGTGGATTTGAGCAGCGACGGCCAGCCGGCCGGCGCGCCCAGCGGGTGCCCGGTCCAGTCGCGGTCGCGCATCAGGGCGCCCATTTCGCCGCCGCCGTCGAGAAAACCCGGCAGTGCGTGCGTGGTGGTGAAATCGTCTGCCCGCATCGAGCTGCCTTTCGCATGCCAACTGTATCATCGATAAACCACGCACATGCTCCGCGTGGGCCGGCCGATCTTACCATGCGCCCCGCCGGAAAGAAGATCCCGGACGCGCCGCCGCAGCGTAAAATGGTTGCCGCACCGCCCCGTTGACTGCCTGCTGAACATGACTCCTGCCCCGCCCGCCCCCGCCATTGCCGACATCGGCTTCGACGCGCTGTTCGATGCCGCTCCCACGCCTTACCTGGTGATCTCGCCGCAGCTCACCATCCTGGCCGCCAACGCCGCGTACCTGGCCGTGGCCGGACGGGAGCGCGCCAGCATCGTGGGGCAGCCTCTCTTCGCGGCCTTCCCCGACAATCCGGCCGCGCCGCACGCCGACGGCATGGCCAACCTGCACGCCTCGCTGCAGCGGGTGCTGGCAACGGGCCGCGCCGACCACATGGCCGTCATCCGCTACGACGTGGCGCCCGCTGCCGGCGGCCGCGAGTTCGTGCCGCGCTACTGGAAGTCGGTCAACACGCCGGTGCTGGCCGCCGACGGCACGGTGCGCTGCATCATGCAGTCGGTGGAGGAAGTCACGTCGGCGTTCGTCACGCGCGGACGGGGATTGCGCGAGGTGCTGGCCAACATTACCGATGCCCTGCGCGAGGCGTCCACGCCCGAGGACATCGGCTACCAGGCAGCCGCCATCCTGGGCGACGCGCTGGGCGCCAGCCGGGTAGGCTTCGGCAACGTCGATGCCGCCGGCCGTGCCCTGCACGTGGTGCGCGACTGGTGCGCCAGCGGCATTGCGTCGCTGGCCGGCGACAACGACCTGCGCTACTATGGACAACTGGTGAACGAACTGGCGGCGGGTCAGATGATCGCCATCGGCGACGCCGCGCGCGACGCGCGCACCGCGGCGGTGGCGGCTCGCCTGCAGGCGCGCAGCGCCACCGCCATGGTCAACGTGCCGGTGGTGGAACAGGGCGTGCTGGTTGCGGTACTGTACGTGAACCACGCCACCGCGCGCGACTGGTCGCTGGAGGAACTGCTGCTGATCAAGGAAGTAGGCGCGCGCGTGCGCACCGCCAGCGAACGCCTGCGCGTGGCGGCGGCGCTGCGCGAGAGCGAGGCGCGGTTCCGCATCATCACCGAGGCGATGCCGCAGATGGTGTGGTCCACCCTGCCGGACGGCTACCACGATTACTACAACGAGCAGTGGTATGCCTTCACCGGCGTGGCGCCCGACTCCACCGACGGCGACCGCTGGAACGCCGTGTTCCATCCCGACGACCGCGAACGTGCCTGGCAGGTATGGCACGACAGCCTGCGCACCGGGCGCACGTACGAAATCGAGTACCGGCTGCGCCACCGCAGCGGCGCGTATCGCTGGGTACTGGGCCGCGCGCTGCCGCTGCGCAGCGAAGATGGCCGCATCACGCGCTGGCTGGGCACCTGTACCGACATCGAAAACCAGAAGCAGGCGGAAGCCACGCTGCGCGAAGCCAATGGCCGCAAGGACGAATTCCTGGCAATGCTGGCGCACGAGTTGCGCAATCCGCTCGCGCCCATCAGCAGCGCCGCGCACATCCTGTTACTGCCCCGCACCGACGCCGCGAGCGTGCAGCGCGCCGGGGAAATCATCCAGCGCCAGGTGCGCCATCTGACCAGCCTGGTGGACGACCTGCTCGATGTATCGCGCGTCACCCATGGCATGATCGAGATCGACCGTGTGCCGCTCGACTTGCACGACGTGCTGCACCACGCGGTGGAACAGGCGCAGCCCGCGCTCGACGCCCGCGCCCACCGGCTTACGCTCGCACTGCTGCCCGCGCCGGCGCTGCTGCTGGGCGATAAGCTGCGGCTGGTGCCGGTGGTGGTCAACCTGCTCAACAACGCCGCCAAATGTACGCCGCCGGGCGGCGCCATCGCGCTGTCGCTCGCGATAGACGGCGACCGTGCGCACATCGCGGTGGCAGACAACGGCGTGGGCATCGACCCGGCGCTGCTGCCGCACGTGTTCGACCTGTTCACCCAGGCCCGGCGCACGCCCGACCGCAAGCAGGGTGGCCTGGGACTGGGCCTGGCGCTGGTGCAGCGCATCGCCGCGCTGCACGACGGCGCCGCGCGCGCGTACAGCAGCGGCCCGGGACTGGGCAGCCGCTTCGTGATCACGCTGCCGCTGCTGCCGGCAGCGTAACCCCGCACCGCCCGGCCCTGCCCCGCACGCCGCGCCGCTATGGGGCTGGGCCCGGGATGGGGTAAGCCCCCGGCCCTGGTCGCGCGGGTTTCAGTCTGCCACCCACAACGTGTGGGCATCGAGCTCGGTACGGGCAGCAGCGGCCAGCGCGCCGATTTGCGCCGTCTGCGCAGCCAGCGTGGCGTCGTGCGCCTGGCGGCGACTGAGCAGCGCTTCACTGAGCGTGCATTCGCCGGCCTGGTACGCGCGTTCCATCAGGTCGGCCTGACGCCGGCTCTGGGCTGCCACCTGGCCCAGGCTGCGCCAGATCTGGTAGCTCTGGCGCTGTTCCGACACCGTGCGGCGGGCGTCGAGTTCCACCTGCCGCCGTACCTGCGCCACCCGTTCGTCGGCCATGCGCGCGCGCACCGCCGCCGACGACGCTTCCGCCGACCGCGCCGCCCCGGGCAATGGCATCGACACGCTAAAACCCAGCAACCGTTCCTGGCCATCGCGCTCGCGCGACATATGTACGCCCAGCGTGGGGTCGGGCATGCGGTCGCTGCTGGCGCGTTTGGCCTTGAGCTGCTGCCACTGTGCTTCTTCCTGCGCCAGTTCCAGTTCGTGGTTATCGTGCATCAGGCGCGCCACGTCGTCCAGCATGGCGATCGGCGCAGCCTGCGGCTCCGGCAAGCCATCGGCGCGCAAATTTTGGGGGGGCGGCAAGCCGGGGTACATGGTGGCCAGAAGCTGCAATGCCTGCGCCAGTTCCTTGTCCGCCAGTTCCAGGGCGGCGCGCGAGCGCAGCACTTCGGTTTGCGCCTGCAGCAGTTCAAGTGCAGGCGCGTCGCCCGCCTTGACGCGGCGCGCAGCGATATCCTGCAACTGCTCCACCAGCGCATGCTGCTCGGCCAGGCGCTGCACCGTGGCCTGGGCGCGCAGCGCGTCATACCAGTCGCGCATCAGCGCGCGGCCCGCTTCGTGCCAGGCGTCGGCACGCTGGGCCTCGGCGACTTCGAGACCCTTGTCGCCGATGGCGCGGTCCTGCGCCGCCTTGCCGAACCAGCGCACGCTGCGCTCGATGCCCGCTTCCTGCTCGCGGTAACGCTGACCATCTGCCGTGCGCCGCGCCACGCCGGCGCGCAGCACCCATTCGCCAGGGCCGGCATCGAGCCGGTTACGCTCCGACGCCGCCAGTTCGCCGTGCAAGCCCGATTCGCGCAGTTGCGGCAACGCGCGCAGCACGGTGCGCACCTGCACCTCGGGCGGCAGCGCATACAGCTGTTCGCCGGCGACCGGCAATCCTGCGTGTTCGGCCGCACCGGCGCATCCAGCCAGCACCCACAGCGCCAGCACGCGCTTGACGTAGCGGCTCATGCCAGCCTCCCGCTGGCCGTGACAGGGCTCATCCAGTAAGACACTTGCTGGCTCGGGATTTCCTCGGCCACCGCCTGCAGCAGTTGCTGCAGTTCGGCCCCCACGCCCGGTATCAGCACCAGCTTGCGGCCGCTGCGCCCGTGCACCAGCTCCATATTCGATTGCAGCGGCGCGCCCTGCCCCATCCCTTGCGCCGTGATCACGGAAAAGCCGCTGGCCCACTTGGGATGCAATAGCAGGAAGTCGAGGATGTCCTCTTCCAGGCTGACGGGAATGGCCAGCGTCAGCAAGGTGTCGTGGTTGAAAATTTTCATGGCTTGATGTCGGTAGCGGTAGTGTTGGCGCCGGCCACGCCGAAGCGGCGAAACAGGATCGGCAGCAGGATCAGGGTAAGCAAGGTGGCGCTGATCAAGCCGCCGATGACGACGATGGCCAGCGGCTTCTGGATCTCGGAGCCCGGCCCCGTGGCCAGCAGCAGCGGCACCAGGCCCAGCGCCGCGATGGTGGCGGTCATCATCACCGGCCGCACGCGGCGCACCGCGCCCTGCGTGACCACCTGCGCCAGCGGCAGGCCGCGCGCAGCCATCTGGTTGAAGCACGTGATCATCACCAGCCCGTTGAGCACCGCAATGCCCATCAGCGCGATGAAGCCTACCGATGCCGGCACCGACAGGTATTCGCCGTTGATGGCCAGCGCCACCACGCCCCCGATCAATGCGAACGGAATGTTGACGAACACCAGCGCGGCCTGCCGTACGCTGCGCAGCGTGGAAAACAACAGCAGGAAGATCAGCGCCAAGGCCACCGGCACCACCACCGCCAGCCGGCCGGCCGCGCGCTGCTGGTTCTCGAACTGACCGCCCCAGGTCAGGCGGTAACCGGCAGGCAGCTTCACCTGCTGCGCCACGGCGGCGCGGGCCTCATCGACAAAGCCCACCAGGTCGCGGCCACGCACATTGGCGCGCACCACGGCCAGCCGGCTGCCGTTTTCACGTTCCACCTTGACCGGGCCATCCACGTGGCGCAGCGCGGCGATCTGCGACAGCGGCACCGAGTGGCCGTCCGCCAGCGGCAGGCGGATTTGCTGGAACAGGTCCGCCGACATGCGCAGCTGCTCGCTGCCGCGTATCAGCAGCGGCAGGCGCTGCACGCCGTCGATCACCACGCCGGCATCAAGCCCCTCGATCATGCTGCGCAGGTCGGACTGCACCGCTTCCACCGTCAGCCCCAGGCGGCCGGCGGCCACGCGGTCGATATCGACCTGAAGGTACTGCACGCCCTCGTTTTTCACGGTGAGCACATCTTCGCTGCCGTGCAGCTTCTGCATCACACCCACGATCTGGTTGGCCAAACCTGCCAGCGTTTTGGAATCGGGGCCGTAGATCTTTACCGCCAAGTCGCCGCGTACACCGGACAGCATTTCGGACGTGCGCATTTCGATCGGCTGGGTAAAACTGACGTTGATGCCGGGGAAGTCGGCAGTGGCCACGCGCAGCGCCTCGATCAGGTCATCCTTGTTCGGGCTGCGCCATTCGGCGCGCGGTTTGAGCACCAGGAAGCTGTCGGTTTCGTTGGGGCCCATCGGGTCGAGTCCCAGTTCGTCGGAACCGAGGCGGGCCACGATGCGTGTGACTTCCGGCACCTTGTCCAGGATGCGGCGCTGCATGGCCAGGTCCTGCTTCACCGATTCTTCGAGATTAATCGACGGCAGCTTCTCCACCTGCATGATGATGTCGCCCTCGTCCAGCACCGGCATGAACGATTTTCCCACCACCAGGAACAGGCCCACGGCCACGACCAGGGCGGCTACAGCAGTGGAAACGACGACGCGTTCCTTGCCCAGCGCGCGCACCAGCAGCGATTCGTAGGTACGCTCCATCCACTGCACCAGCTTGGGTGCAGGACCGTGATTGTCTTTGAGGAACAGCGACGCCAGCACCGGGATCACCGTGAGCGACAGCACCAGCGATGCACCGAGCGCGAAGATGATGGTGAGCGCCACCGGCGCGAACAACTTGCCTTCCAGCCCTTCGAGCGTGAGCAGCGGCACGAATACGATCATGATCACCACCATGCCGGCGGTGACCGGCACTGCCACGTCGCGCACCGCGCGGTAGATCACGTGCAGGCGCGACATGCCGGGGCGCTCCTTGCTGCTGTGCGCCTCGATGTTCTCCACCACCACCACGGCCGCATCGACCAGCATGCCGATGGCGATCGCCAGTCCGCCCAGCGACATCAGGTTGGCGCTCAGGCCGAAGTGGCGCATCAGCAGGAACGTTCCCAGCGCCGAGAGCGGCAGGATGCACGCCACCACCAGCGCGGCGCGCACATTCCCGAGGAAGATATACAGCAGCACGATCACCAGCACGGTCGCCTCCAGCAGCGCCTTCGACACGGTGTTCACGGCCCGTTCGACCAGGTTGCCGCGATCGTAAAAAGTGCTGATGGTGGTGCCGGCCGGCAGTCCCGCGCCGATTTCCTTTAACCGTTCACGGATCTGATCGACCACGCTTTGCGCGTTGGCGCCGCGCATGGCCAGCACCAGGCCCTGCACCGCTTCGCCCTTGCCATCCTGAGTGACGGTGCCGTAGCGCGTGAGCGCGCCGATGCGCACCTCTGCCAGCTGGCCGACCGCCACCGCCACGCCGTCGCGGCTGATGATGGCAATCGCCCGCACGTCTTCTAACGAGCGCACGCCGGAGTCGCTGCGGATCAACAGCGATTCTTCGCCATTGGCCAGGCGTCCGGCGCCGTCGCTGCGGTTATTCGCTTCCAGTGCCTCGCGCAACTGCGTGAGCGACACCTTGCGCGCGGCCAGCGCCGCCAGGTCGGGCACCACCTCGAAGCTTTTCACCAAGCCGCCCAGCGAGTTGACGTCGGCGACGCCGGCGATGTTGCGCAGTTGCGGGCGAATGGTCCATTCGAGCAGCGTGCGCTTTTCCGTCAGCGACAGCGGCCCTTCGATGGTGAACATGAAGATTTCGCCCAGCGGCGTGGTGATCGGTGCCAGGCCGCCGCTGGCGGACGCCGGCAAATCCTTCATCACGGACGCCAGCCGCTCGTTGACTTGCTGGCGCGCCCAGTAGGCGTCGGTGCCTTCCCTGAAATCGAGCGTGATGTCGGCCAGCGCATACTTGGACTGCGAACGCAACATCGACTGGTATGGAATGCCCAGCAGCTCCTGCTCGATGGGGGCGACGATGCGGGTTTCCACTTCCTCGGGCGTCATGCCCGGTGCTTTCATGATCAGCTTGACCTGGGTGCTGGACACGTCCGGGAACGCGTCGATCGACAGTTCTCCGGCAGCCTTCACGCCGGCGGCGATCATCAGCACGGCCAGCACCAGCACCAGCAGGCGCTGCGCCAGGGACAGCGCGATAAGACGACCGAGCATTATGGTTGTCCTTTCGCCGCGCTGGCGTCGGCGCCAGCATCTGTTTCGGCCGGCTCACCGAGGCCGCTCCACACGCCCTTGATGGCTACCACGCCGCGCGTGGCAATCGGTGCACCGGCCTGCAACGCGCCCTGCACCCATACCTGGTCGCCGGCCACGGCGCCGGTTTTTACCGGCACCGCCGTAAAGCCCTTGGCATTACGCACGAACACGTAGTTGGAACCCCCACGGCGCACCAGCGCGGATGCCGGCACGGCCAGCGCGCCGGTCTGCACCGGCGGCTGCAGCAGCCGCGCTTCCACGAAGGCATTGATCTTCAGGCATGCATCGCGGCCGATCTGCTCGGCGCGAACCTGAGCGGTCTGGTTGGCGCCATTGACCACGGGCGAGACGGCAATCACCTTGATGCGGCAAGCATCGCCCACGCGCAGTTCCGCGCCCGGCCGCAAAAGCGGCACCTGCTGCGGCGACGCCTGCAGCTCCACCCACAGCGGGCCCTGGCGGGCAATTCTGGCCAGCACCGCGCCCGGCTCCACCTGCTGCCCGATGGCCGCCGGCAGTTCCAGCACCGTGCCTGCCGCCTGCGCGCGCACCGTCAACATGGGGCTCAGTCGGGCGTTGGCGGGCAACGCCTCGATGGCGGCCGCGCTCATGCCCGCGGCGCGCAGTGCCTGCTCGTGCTGGTTCGCCGTCAGTCTGGCCGCCTGCGCCGCGGCGCGGCTTTCCTCGAGCCGCACGCGGGCGATGATGCCGTCTTCGAACAGGCCCTGGTCGCGCGCCAGCTTTTCGGCGCCCAGGCGCGCCTGCACGGCGGCCTGTACGTATTCGCGCTGCAGCGCCATCCAGTCCTGGCTGAACAGGGTGGCCAGCGGCGTGCCCACCTTGACCGTGTCGAGCGTATTCACGTGCAGCTGGTGCACCACGCCGGCCCACTGGCTGCCGCCAACCACCAGCGACGCCGGCGGCGCCACCACGGTACCGGACAACACCACGCCATCCCCCTGCTTCTGGTTCGCACCAGCCGCCGCTGCGGCGTGCACCGGCGCCGTGACGATGCCGGCCTGGCGGATCTGCGACGTGGACATGGCGATGTGCTCTGCGCGCGGCTGCACTTGCGCGTAGCCGGCGCCGGTCCCTATCATGAGCAGGACCGAAAGATAAAAGCTGGCTGGGGGCATGGTTGCTCCGATGGAGTTTGGACGCCGGCGATGGTGGGCAGAAGATCTTAAGAGGTTCTTAACAAGTTCAAATTGCCACATCGAGCTTGCGGATCGCTCCCGGAACCTTCCAGTTCTGTATCATGCGGGCATGCGAATCCTGTTAATCGAAGACGACCCCCAATTAGGGCGCGCCACCCAGATCGGCCTGGAACAAGGCGGCTACGCGGTCGACTGGGTTACGTGTCCCGATCACGCACTGACGGCCGTGCGGCTGCACGACTATGGCTGCATCCTGCTCGACCTGGGCTTGCCGGGCCAGGACGGCATGCAGGTGCTGGCCGCGCTGCGCGGGGGCGGCGTCAGTGCCGCGATCCTGATCGTCACCGCGCGTGACCAGGTGGCCGAGCGCATCGCCGGACTCGATGCGGGCGCCGACGATTTCGTGGCCAAGCCGTTCGATCTCGACGAACTGGCCGCGCGCATCCGCAGCGCCAGCCGGCGAGCCGCCGGCCGCCTGCGCGAAAACATCACCCACGGCGACCTGGTGCTCGACATCGCCGACCGCCAGGTCAGCAAGGACGGCGTGCCGGTGGCGCTCACCGTCAAGGAATTCCGCATCCTGCAAATGCTGATCGAGCACGCGGGCCGGGTACTCAGTCGCGAGCAGCTGGAAAAGAACCTGTATGCGTGGGGCGAGGAAGTGGAAAGCAACGCGGTGCAGGTACACATCCACCACCTGCGCAAGAAACTCGGGCGGGAGCTGATCCGCACCATCCATGCCATCGGCTATTGCATCGACAAGCCATGACCGCATCGACGAATACCCGGCGCTGGTCGGTGCGCCACACGCTGCTGGCAGTATTACTGGGCCTGACGCTCGCATTGTGGGGCGCCAGCGCCGCCATCGTGTACGTGGAAGCAGCCCAGGAAAGCGATGAACTGTTCGACCAGTCGCTGGTGGAAACCAGCCACCTGCTGCTGTCGCTGGTGGAGAACGAAGTGCGCGAACACGGGCTGGAAAAGCCGATCGAGCTGCCGATGCGCGGCCACCCCAATCCGCGCCGCTACCTGCTGTTCCAGGTGAAGGACGTGCATCACCGCATCCTGTATAAAAATGACGGCGCACCGGAAAGTCCGATGGCGGCGGACGCACCCGACGGCCTGTCGTGGACCACCTTGAAGGGCCGGCAATGGCGCCTGTACGCGCTGTGGAACGGCACGCGCGAGCTGCAACTGACGGTGGCCGAACCCACCAGCCACCGAGACGACATCAGCAGCCGCTTCTTCTACAAGATCCTGATTTACGGCTTGCTGATGGTGGCGCTGGCGGCGGGCGCCATCTGGTGGAGCATCAACCGCGTGTTCCGCGTGCTGCGCCGGTCCACCGACGAAGTGCTGGCCCGCACGCCCAACGATCTGGGCGACGTCAACCTCGACGGCGCACCGAGCGAAATGCACGCGCTGCTGGCAGCGATCAACCGCCTGTTCGGGCGCGTGCGGCACACCATGGAATACGAACAGCGCTTCACCGCCGACGCCGCCCACGAACTGCGCACGCCGCTGGCCGCCATCAAGACCAACCTGCAAGTGCTGCAACGGGCGCGCAACGACGCCGAGCGCGCGGAATTCATCGCCGGACTGTCCGCCAGCGTGGATCGCGCCAGCCGGCTGGTGGATCAGTTGCTGACGTTGGCGCGGCTCGATCCGCACGGCGAGGCGGTGGCGGCACTGACACCGGGCGACGTGGCGCCGCTGCTGGCCGAGCAGCAGGACCAGTGGCAGCAAGCAGCCGCCCGCAAGCAGCAGGGCTTCAGCATGGCGATCGCGCCGGCGCCAGGCCTGGTGCACGCCGACGGTCTGCGCATCTTGCTCCGTAACCTGGTCGATAACGCGCAGCGCTACACGCCGGCGCACGGCGCGGTAGCGGTGAGCTGCGGCCAGGAACAGGGACGCAGTTTTTTCCGCGTGGCCGATACCGGTCCCGGCATCCCCGATGCACTGCGCGAGCGCGTGTTCGAACGCTTCTTCCGGCTGTCGGGCGCGCAGATCCCGGGCAGCGGACTGGGTCTGTCCATCGTGCGCAGCGTAGCCGAGCGCCATGGCATGCAGCTGCAACTCAATGACGGCGCCGACGGCCAGGGGTTGACGGTGACAGCATGGTTGCCAGCCGTGCCCGGTTGACACGCGGGCGCGCCGATTCTGGTATTGTCGTGCAAGAGCATAAAGATTGCTCCCGGCGGTGCGGCTTGCGCCCACCATCATCAACCAGAACGGAGGAACACGATGGCTTACGAATTACCGCCTTTACCGTATGCATACGACGCCCTGGAGCCGCATTTCGATGCGCGCACCATGGAAATCCACCATACCAAGCATCACCAGACCTATGTCACCAGCCTCAATACTGCCGTAACCGACGCCGGCGTGGAAGCCAGGCCGGTCGAAGAGCTGATCCAGGATATTGCGTCGCTGCCGCAGGCGATCCAGACCGCCGTGCGCAACCATGGCGGCGGCCACGCGAATCATGCGCTGTTTTGGACCGTTCTCAGCCCTAACGGCGGCGGCCAGCCGACCGGAGCCCTCGGCGACGCCATCACGGCCGACCTCGGCGGTTACGACCAGTTCAAGGAACAATTCATCAAGGCAGCGCAAACCCGCTTCGGTAGCGGCTGGGCCTGGCTGACGGTGGGCAAGGATGGCAAGCTGCTGGTGGAAAACAGCGCGAATCAGGATAGTCCGTTGATGGGCGGCTTCGTGGGCTTGTCGGGCGGCACGCCCATCCTCGGACTCGACGTGTGGGAACATGCGTATTACCTGAACTACCAGAATCGCCGTCCCGATTACATCCAGGCCTTCTTCAACATCATCAATTGGGACGAGGTAGCGCGCCGCTACGACGCCGCCACCAAGTAAATAAAGCTGTTTAGCAACACGCATCAAGGGCAAGCCAACGACGAACCGCAGCGTTCGCTCCTAGCCGCCCGTTTTCTCCCTGCGCACGATACGCGCGTCACTTGCATCCAGCTATAATGGACAGAATATTAATTGTCCAACAGGCGGAACCCGGCCATGCAGGCCATGTTTCCCCGACCTTCCCCATGAATTTAGCCGCACGCAACAACGTCAAGATCCACGGCGACCGCCCCGGCGTCCCCACCATGATCATGGCGCATGGCTTCGGCTGCGACCAGAGCATGTGGCGCCACCTGGTACCCGAGTTTGCCGGTCGCTACCGCGTGGTGGTGTTCGACCTGGTGGGCAGCGGCAACTCGGACCTGCAAGCGTACGACCATGCCAAGTACGACACGCTCCAAGGCTATGCCGACGACCTGCTGGAACTGGTCGACGCCTTTGCCGACGGCCCGGTGATTTTTGTCGGCCACTCGGTCAGTGCCACCATCGGCGTGCTGGCGTCCAACCAGGCGCCGGAAAAATTTGCCGCGCAAATCATGGTGGGCCCGTCGCCGCGCTACATCGACGATGCCCCTTACCGCGGCGGTTTTTCCGAGGAAGACATCGCCGACCTGCTGGAAACGATGGAAGCCAATTACCTGGGCTGGTCCAGCACCATGGCGCCGGCCATCATGGGGGCGCCCGAACAGCCGCAGCTGGGCCAGGAGCTGGCCAACAGCTTTTGCCGCACCGATCCCACCATCGCCAAGCACTTCGCCCGCGTGACGTTCCTGTCCGACCACCGCGCCGATTTTTCGCGCTCCAGCACGCGCGCCCTGATCCTGCAATGCAGCGACGATCTGATCGCGCCCCTGGAAGTGGGCCAGTTCATGCACCGCGCCATGCCGGGCAGCGCACTGGTCATCATCGCCAACCATGGCCATTGCCCGCACCTGAGCGCGCCCGACGCCAGCATCGCCGCCATCCAGGCGTTCCTGGCGGCCTGACGATGACAGCGGCCGACGACGACTGGCAGCAGGCGCCGTGTGGGCTGATGATCGCTGCGGCTGACGGCACCATCGTCCGCGCCAATCTCACCGTGTGCCGCTGGCTCGGCTACGCGCCCGAAGAGCTGATCGGGCTGAAACGGTTTTCCGAGCTGATGCCGATGGGCGCGCGGGTGTTCCTGCAGACCCACTGGACGCCGCTGCTGCAAATCCAGGGTTCGGTCTCGGAAGTGCAGCTCGACCTGTTCGACAAGCAGCGCCAGCGCATGCCGATGATGCTCAGCGCCATCCGCCGCCAGCGTGACGGCGTGGTGCACGACGAGATCGCCCTGCTGATTGCCACCGACCGCAAGGCATACGAACGCGAGCTGCGCGCCGAGCGGGCCCGCGCCGAGGCGGCCACCGCCGACCTGGCGCTGGCGCAGTCCCAGCTGAGCGCCGCCAATGCCGCGCTGTCGCTGCAGCACCGCCACAAGGACGAGTTCCTGGCCACGCTGGCGCACGAGCTGCGCAACCCGCTGGCGCCGATGCTGAACGTGATCGAAACGCTGCGCCTGCGCCAGGCCGGCCAGCAGGACGGTGGCCGTGCGGCCGATATCCTGGCGCGCCAGGTGGCGCAAATCACGCGCCTGGTGGACGACCTGCTCAACGTCTCGCGCATCGGCCAGGGCAAGGTGTCGCTGGCGCTGGCGCCGGCTGACATCGTGCCCACGCTGCGCCACGCCGCCGAGGAAGCACTGCCCGCCACCACCGCCGCCGGCCAGCACCTGACGGTCGACCTGCCCGCCTCGCCGCTGTGGGTGCTGGTGGACCAGGCGCGCCTGACCCAGATTGTCGCCAACTTGCTCACCAACGCCAGCAAGTACAGCCCGGCCGGCGCCCGCATCGCGCTGTCCGCCGCGATGCGCGACCACCGGGTGGTGATCGAGGTGGTCGACAACGGCATCGGCATTGCGCCCGACCAGCTGGTGCTGGTGTTCGAAAAATTCTCGCAGCTGGTGCCGGGCCTGGAACGCGCCCAGGGCGGACTGGGCATCGGGCTATCACTGGTAAAAGGGCTGGTGGAGCTGCACGGCGGCGACGTCACTGCCCATAGCGACGGTGCCGGCACCGGCAGCCGGTTTACCGTATCGCTGCCGGCCACGCCGGCGCCCCCCCCGGTCCAGCATGACCAGAGTGCCAGGGTTGCCGGCCATGGCGCGTTGCCGGTGGACGTCTTGATCGTCGACGACAACGTCGATGCGGCCGATACGCTGGCCATGGCGCTCGACTTCCTCGGCTACCGCACCACCACGGCCCACACCGCGCGCGCCGCCCTGCAGGTCATCGAACACGCACGTCCGGCGGCGGCCATTCTCGATATCGGCCTGCCCGACATGAGCGGCTACCAGCTGGCGCAGGCGATCCGCGCCACGCCGTGGGGCGCCGGCATCGCCCTGATCGCCGTCACCGGCTGGGGCCAGGAAGCCAACCGGCAGGCGGCCGACGCCGCCGGATTCGACCTGCATTTCACCAAGCCGGTCGACTTTCACGAGGTAAGCCGGGGCTTGCAGCAAGTGTTGCAAGGCCGCACCGCTGCGGGCATGACGTAGACATTTTCCCTATGGAAATGGAGTAAGATACTGGAATCTGCGCTCCTGCGCACTCTCCTCACGGCCCAATCCCCGCCGTTTTTCGCGTTCCCATCAAAGGTGCTCCAGTGAAACTCGGCAATCTCAAAATCGGTATCCGGCTCGGCTTGTTGTCCGTGCTCTTCTTCATCGCGCTGCTGACCGTGGGCTTGGTCGGCTGGCGCGCACTCGACGCCGGCAACACCCGCGCCAGTGCGGCGATGGCGCGCCTGGTCGCCATGGGCCAGGCCAGCGACGCGGCGCGCAGCGCCCAGGTGGAATTCAAGATTCAGGTGCAAGAGTGGAAAAACATCCTGGTGCGCGGCAACGATCCGGAAGCGTTCAAGCGCTACCGCGCCGCCTTCGTCAAGGGCGGCGAGGCCACCCGCGCCGAACTGGCGCGCCTGGGCGGCATGCTCGACGGGCTCGGCATCGCCACGCCGCTGGTGGCCGAGGCGATCCGCACCCAGGAAGCGCTGGTACAGCGCTACCTGGAAGCTCTGGAAAAATTCGATCCGGCGCAAACCACTTCGGCCGGCGTGGTGGATGTGCTGGTCAAGGGCATGGACCGCGAACCGACCCGCAAGATCGACGACATCGTGGCCTACATCGGCAAGCAGGCGCAGGACGTGGCGAAACAGATCGAAGCGGAAAACGCCGCTGCGCACCGCAACGCCACGTTCGCCATTGCGCTGGCGCTGGCACTGGTCCTGGCCATCGGTTCGGTCACCGTGCTGTGGCTGATCCGCAGCATCACGCGCCCGCTGTACGCAGCAGTGGAAGTGGCGCAGACGGTGGCATCGGGCGACCTGCGCACCGAAGTACGGGCCACCACCCGCGATGAAATCGGCGACCTGCTGCAGGCGTTGGGGCAAATGCAGAACAACCTCTCGAGCATCGTGGGCCGGGTGCGCGACGGTACCGAGGCGATCCATGCGGCCTCCACCGAAATCGCCACCGGCAATCTCGACCTGTCCTCGCGCACCGAGCAGCAGGCGGGCGCGCTGGAAGAAACGGCGGCATCGATGGTGGAGCTGACCAGCACCGTCAAGCAGAACAACGACAACGCCAACCAGGCCGGCGAACTGGCCGACAATGCGTCGGCCATTGCGGTGCGCGGCGGCCAGGCGGTGGAGCAGATGGTCACGACCATGAGCGCGATCAGCGCCTCGTCGGCCAAGATCGTGGACATCATCGCGGTCATCGACGGCATCGCGTTCCAGACCAATATCCTGGCCCTGAACGCGGCCGTGGAAGCGGCGCGCGCGGGCGAACAGGGGCGCGGCTTTGCCGTGGTGGCCACGGAAGTGCGCAACCTGGCGCAGCGGTCGGCCACGGCGGCGCAGGAAATCAAGGCGCTGATCAACGACTCGGTGGGCCGCATCGCCACCGGCAGCGAACTGGCCGGCGTGGCCGGCGCCACCATGGGCGACGTGGTGGCCAGCGTGCAGCGCGTGACGTCGGTGATTGCCGAAATCACGGTGGCGGGCCAGGAACAGACCGAAGGCATCGCCCAGATCAGTTCCGCGATCAGCCACATGGACGGCGTCACCCAGCAGAACGCGGCGCTGGTGGAAGAAGCGGCGGCCGCCGCCGACGCGCTGCAACAGCAGGCGGCGGTACTGGCGCAGGCAGTGAGCGTGTTCAAGATCCACGCCCACGCCACGGCCGGCTGACAGCCCTGCCGGCAGGCAGCAGCGCACCGCTGCGCTGCCGCCATGGACCGGGAGCCATCGCGCGCGGCAGGAATGCTGCGCGGCGGCCGCAGCCAGGATGTCCAGGGCGATTGCAGGAACGCCAGGAATTGACTACAATTGAGAATGATTCTTGTTCTGATATGGGCAGCATGCCGCCGCCCTGCAGTTGCGAAAACTTCTCATGCCAGCCACCAACCACCTCCCGCAGCCGGACCTCGGCGCCCTGTACCGCGAGCACCACGGCTGGCTGCAGCAATGGCTGCGCCGCCGGCTCGATAACGCCGGCGACGCTGCCGACCTGGCGCAGGACACGTTTCTGCGGGTACTGGGCAAGCGCGAAGTGCCCGACGTCCACACGCCACGCGCATTTCTCTCCACCATCGCGCGCGGCCTGGTGGCCGACTTCTTCCGCCGCCAGAACCTCGAACGCACGTACCTCGACACGCTGGCGTCGCTGCCGGAACAGCACGTGCCGTCGCCGGAGGCGCGCGCCCTGATCCTGGAAGCGCTGACCGCCATCGATGCCATCCTGGACGGCATGAAGCCGGCAGTGCGGCAGGCATTCCTGCTGTCGCAACTGGAAGGCCTGACCTACCCTGCCATTGCCGAGCGGCTCGGCGTGACCGTGCGCACCGTCAACAATTACATGGTCAGCGCGTTCGAACACTGCTACCTGGCGGCGCCGTGAACCACGCCACGATCGCCGCCGGGCCTGGCGCGGCGCCTGACGAAACTGCACTGCGGCGCCAGGCCGTGGCGTGGTGTGCGCTGCTGTGCTCGGGCACCGCTACCGACGCCGACCGCGCCGCCTGGCATACCTGGCACCAGCAGCATGCCGACCACCAGCGCGCCTGGCAACGGCTTGAAACAGTGCGCGCCATGTTCGACACCGTCCCGCCGCAGATCGGCACGCCGGTGCTGCAGGCGCCGTCCACCCACCGGCGCCACGCGCTGCGCGGGCTGGCCCTGCTGGCGTCCGGTGGCGCCCTCGGTTACGCGGTGTATCAGGGAACCGATGGCGCGCCCTGGCAGGCCACGGTGGCCGCGCTGGCCGAGCACCGCACCGGCGTGGGGCAACAGCGCCGCCTCGAGCTGGCCGACGGGTCGCTGTTAATCCTCAATACCGACAGCGCGGTCGATGTGCGCTTCAGTGCAGATGAACGCGCGCTGCTGCTGCGCGCCGGCGAAATCATGGTGGAAACCGCGCGCGCGCGGCGCCCTGGCGTACCGGCAGATACGCGGCCGTTCATGGTCCACACCGGCGAGGGCGCCATCGAAGCGCTGGGCACGCGCTTCACGGTGCGGCGTCATGCCGCCACCACCGAAGTGGTGGTGCTGGAACACGCGGTGGCCGTGCGCCCGGGTCTGCGCCAGGCGGGCGAAGGGGCGCTGATCGTCCGCGCCGGCCAGCGCGTGCGCTTCACTGCCCGGCAGGCCGGCGCGGTGCAGGCGGCCGACGACACGGCCGCGCTGTGGCGCGACGGCAGCATCGTGGTGGACAACTGGCCGCTGGCGCGCCTGGTGGCCGAGCTCGACCGCTACCGGCCCGGCCGCCTGGCCTGCGACGCCAGCGTGGCGCAGCTGCGCGTGTCGGGCGCGTTCCCGGTGCCCGACACCGATCAGGCGCTGGCCGTGCTGGCCCGTTCGCTGCCGGTGCGGGTGCGCCAGCGCACGCGCTACTGGGTCACGGTCGGACCTGCCTGATCGCTGATGAAAAAATAAATTCGACTCATTTTTCATGTTTTCCGATCTGGTGCGGCCTACAGGGGACAAATTCCCATCCACCCTGTCCACCATCGATCAAAGACCGCCATGTTCAACCCCACGTTATCCGCTCCCCTGCGCCACGCGCCCATCGCGCTGGCCATCATCGCCCTGCTGTCCGCGCTGCCTGCCCAGGCCCAATCGGCAACGCCTGCCAGCGGTCCATCGGCGTCCACGCTGAAAACCTACCAGCTGGCCGCCGGCTCCCTGACCGGCGTCCTGGGCCGCTTTGCCGCCGCGTCAGGCGTGGCGCTGTCGTTCGACCCGGCGCTGACCGATGGCCGCAACTCGGCCGGCCTGCAGGGCGCGCACACGGTGGCGGCGGGCTTTGCACTGCTGCTGGCCGGCTCCGGGCTGGAAGCGGCGGGCAGCGACAACGGCGGCTACGTATTGCGCAAGGCCGCCACCCCTGCAACGCAGGAACCGGCAAGCGTGCTGCCGCAGGTGAACGTGCAGGCCCAGGACCTGGGCAACCTCAGTGAAGGCAGCGGCGCGTACACGATAGGCGCCAGCAGCACCGCCACCCGGCTGTCGCTGGCGCTGCGGGATACGCCGCAAAGCGTGAGCGTGATCACGCGCCAGCGCATGGACGACCAGAGCCTGAACACGGTGGCCAGTGTGCTCGAGCAGACGCCGGGCATCAACGTCCAGCACATCGACAGCGAACGCTTTTCGATTTATTCGCGCGGCTACGGCATCGACAGCTACCAGTTCGACGGCGTGCCCACCACGCTCGTGATCACCACCACCGCCACCCCGCAAAGTACCGGCGACATGGCGCTGTACGACCACATCGAGGTGCTGCGCGGCGCGGCGGGCCTGATGACGGGCGCCGGCGAGCCGTCGGGCACCATCAACCTGGTGCGCAAGCGCCCCACCGCCACGCTGCAGGGCAGCGCCAGCGCCAGCCTCGGTACGTGGGATATGCGCCGCGCGGAGGCGGACCTGGCCGGCCCGCTCACCGCCGACGGCAAGGTACGCGGCCGGGTAGTGGCCGCACACCAGCAAAGCGACAGCTTCATCGACTATTATTCGCAAAAGAAGCAGGTGGTGTACGGCATCGTGGAAGCGGACCTGGCGCCCGGCACCGTGCTGTCGGCCGGCGTCGATTACACCCGGTCCGATCCGCGCGGCGTCTCGTTCGCCAGCTTCCCGCTGTTTTATGCGGACGGCGGGCAGACCGACTTTGCGCGCTCGGTCAATCCGGCCTCGCGCTGGAGCAGCCGCCGGCAAAATACGCTGAACGCGTTTGCCACGCTCGAACACCAGTTGCCAGCCGGCTGGAGCTTCAAGCTGGCGCTCAACCACATGTACAGCAAGCGCACCAGCAAGCAGGCGTCTGCCAGCTGGGGCTTTCCCGACCGCGCCACCGGCGCCGGCATGATGCTGTTCGGCGGCGTGGGCCTGGGCTGGCAAAAGCAGGACGGCGTCGATTTACAGGTGCAGGGGCCGTTCGAACTGCTGGGCCGCCGGCACGAGGTGGTGGCCGGCTTTAACTATGCCCGGTTCGACGACCGCAGCGCGCCCGACGTCACCGACGTCGAAGGCCGCCCGGTCAACTTCTTTACGTGGAACGGCAACACCGCCGAGCCATCGCCGGCGCCGCTGCTGCTCAATAACGACACCAGGATCCGCCAGAACGGCGCGTATCTCGCCACGCGTTTGAAACCGACCGACAGCCTGGCCGTGATCGTCGGCGCCCGCAGCAGCAACTACCGCTACCACTACACGTTCGACTACCTGCAACCGGGTTACACCGACCAGCTGACCGAATACCGCGCCAGCGGCGAAGTGACGCCGTACGCGGGCGTGGTGTACACGGTGACGCCGGACCAGACCCTGTACGCCAGCTACACCAGCATCTTCAAGCCGCAAAGCATGCGCGACCGCCATGGCGTGGGTCTCGATCCGCGCGAAGGCAACAGCTACGAAGCGGGCTGGAAAAGTGCGTGGCTCAGGCAGCGCCTCGACACCGCCGTGGCCCTGTTCGAAACGCGCCAGGACAACCTGGCCGAACGCGATCCGGGCCAGGTGGTGCCGGGCAGCCTGAACCAGCCGGCCTACCTGGCCGTGGCCGGCGCCAGAACGCGCGGCATCGACCTGGAGCTGAGTGGCCAGCTGGCGCCGGGCTGGAACCTCAGCACCAGCTTCAGCCACAGCACCACCGAAGACAGCCAGGGCGCGCGCATCGCCACCGCCGCGCCGGTGAACCTGTTCAAGCTGTGGACCACGTACCAGCCAGGCGGCGCGCTGCGCGGCCTGACCATAGGCGGCGGCGCCAACCGCCAAAGCAGCATGCACTTTTCCGCCACGCCGTGGCAGCTCGGCAAGACGGTCACCGCACGGCAGGCCGGCTACACGGTGGCGAACCTGATGGCGCGCTACCAGTTCAACCCGCGCGTGGCCTTGACCGTCAACGTCAGCAACCTGTTCGACAAGACGTACCTGAGCTCACTGGACCCGACCTTCTACGGCGGCTACTTCGGCGACCCGCGCAATGTTTCGGCCAACCTGAAGTACCAGTTCTGACGGCGATTCAATAGCGCGCCACCAGCCCCACCAGGTAGCGCGCGCCGCCATAGGTATAGTCGGCAATCGACGCAATGCCGTCGGCAAACGGCGCCGCCGCGCCATGCGACGTGGTCACGGTGGACTTGCCCAGGTTGCGCGCCTCGGCAAAGATTTCGATGCCGTTCTTGAACTTGTAGCCGATCTTGGCGTCGATAAAGCGGCGGCCGTCGCGGTACACGGGCGGCGCCGGGTTGTACGGCACGCCGCCGGTGGTGGCGCCAATCGCCGGGAAGTTCGAGAACGCGTTGTCGGTGGCAATCCGGGCCAGGGTGCTGGTCACCACCTGCAGCGCCACCCGCATCTGCAGCGCGCCGTCGTCATACCACAGCGACGAATTCCACGAATACTGCTGCTGGCCAATCGGGTCGAGCGGCGTGCCGTCGAGCAGGTTGACCAGCTGCCCTTCCAGGCTGGTGGAACGCAGGCGCGTGTAGTTGGCGCTCAGACCGGTGTAGCGCAGCACCGACGGCAGGAACGTGAAGGCCGTCTTGGCCGTCACTTCCAGGCCGCGCTTCATCAGCGCCGGGCCGTTTTCCCACGTGGTGTACGCGAACGCCACGTCTTCCAGCGATGCGCCGGTGGGATCGGTTTCGCCGCTCCCGGCAAACGGCTTGCTCACCACGCCCACGCGCTGGGCCGCACCGATGATGCCCTTGTTGCGGAAGCTCGAGACGCCGAACATGGTGTCCTTGTTCGGGTACCACTCGACCGACAAATTCTGGTTGATGTTGACCTGCGGGCGCAGGCTGGGGTTGCCCATCACGCCGCTGCAATTCATGGTGCCGTCCTCGTCGTCGCCATCGACCAGGCTGGTGTAGTCGTTGGTGCAGGTGACGTTGCTGCCGGTCAGCCGGCTGGCCGGCGGCCGGGCAATCTGCTTGGCGCGGCTGTAGCGCACCACCACCTCATCCTTGATCGGCCACAGCGCCAGGTTCAGGATCGGCATGATGTCGGTGGTATTGCGGGTCAGCGTGCTGTTGCGGCGGAACGCCGACGTGACCGAGCCGCCCGTGGTGCCGGGCGTAACGGCCTGGAACGTGGTGAACGTGGTGCCGCTGACCTTGGCCTTTACGTAGCGCCAGCCGAAGTTGCCATCAAGTTCCATGCCAAAGGGCAGCATGGTGTGCGTCCACGGCAGGCGGTCGAACGAAAAGTCGGTGGACAGGTAGCCGGCCGAAATTTCCTCCGAGACGCGGCTGACCGGCTGCTGGTACACCTTGCCGTCGTTGCCCACGCACTCCTTGAAGCAATCGCGCGGGTCCATATTGGGCACGCCGGTCAGCTGCCACAGCTTGCGCAGATCGAGCTCGGTCCAGCCGCTCACCAGCGTGGACGGACGGTCCTTGGCGCCGGCAAAGAACGGGTTGGTCTGGCGCGTGAGCACCTGGCCGATGATGCTGTTGTAGTCGGACGGCGTCATGACGATGCTGACATCGCGGCTGTCGCGCGGGTTGCTGACGGCAGTTGCGGCCGGGTTGATGCCGTAATTGCAGGCGTTGGCCGTGCCGGCCGAGCCGGTCGTATCCTGGCAACCGTAGAAAAAGCTGCGCACGGCCAGGTCCCGCGCCCATACCGCAGGGTTGTCGCTGACCTGCACGCCGCCCGTGCCCCACGACGACGTCTTCTGCTTGCGGTAGTTGACGCCGAACTTGACGTTTTGCAGGAACGCGACGTGCTTGCCGGTGGCATAGGTGCCGTCGAGCTTGAACATGTCTTCCGCCATCTCGCGCAGCACCGGGTTGTCGAGCGTGAGGTTGGTGCCGTTCGCGCCCGGCGTGCGCAGCGGCAGGTTGGCGGCGCCGGCGCTGAGCTGGCCGTAGTTGGCCGGGTTGCCCTGGTCGAAGCCGACATTCAAGGGCGTATGGGTCCACAAGCCCACGGGGCTGATCGCCACCGCGACCGGCCCGTAGCTGGTGCTGATGCTCGAACGCCAGCCGTAGCGGTAGAAATCGGACTTGGTGCGGCCGGCCAGCGCGTCCAGCCGCAGGCCGTCGGCGCGCCAGCTGGCGCCCATGACGGCGGTACTGGTGTTGTTCTCGATGGCGGTGAGAATCTGGTCGGTATTGGCGGTGCCGTTCGACAGCGTGTAGCCCGTCACGTGGTGGTTGGCGTCCACCGTGACCGACGACGGAATGATGTTGGCCACCTGGCCGTTGGTCAGCCCCTGGTAGTTGGCGCTGCTGCCGCCGATGGTGGGCGTGTTGAAGAAATAATAGCCGGAACCGGCCACCGGCGTGCGGGTGGAGATGTTGTTGACCACGGCGCCGCTGGTGAAGGAATTGGCGGTATTGAGCGCAATGTCGCCCAGCGACAGGTGCAGGATATCGTCTTCCAGCGTGCGCTCGCTGCGGTTGTACTTGGCGTACACGGTGAGGTTGCGGTTGACCTTGAAGTCGAAGCGCAGGTCGGCGTTGGTGCGTTCGTCGTGCTGGCGGCGGATGGTGTTGCGCAGCAGGATGGGCGCGTAATCGTTCCACTGCCCCAGGCAGGTGCGCAGCTCGTTGATGCGGTGGTTGCGGGCGCGGGCGGCGTCACCGGTGGACAGGCCCACCACGTTGGCGTTGGTCAGCAGCGGTATGCTGGTGTAGCACGCCTCCTTGGTTTGCGCGGCGGCCGAGCGGGTGACGATTTCCTGCGGCGTCAGCGAATAAAAGCGGCCGCCGCCCGACGCCGCATTCTTGGCCCAGCTGGTGACCGGCGTGGTCACGGCCGGGTCGTTGGGCGCCAGCGCGCCGGGCGTGAGCGCAAAGGTTTTTTCCGGCGAGTTGTCGAAGTCCAGCAAGCGCTGGTAGCCACCGGTGGCGCCGCTGTTTTGCGACACCACGTGCGCCTCGTTGCGCGCGCTGGTCTTGGTGATGTTGGCCACCACGCCCAGGCGGCCGTCCAGGTACTTGTCGGCAAAGATGAAGTTCAGGCTCGGCGTCCATTTTTTCGCCAGCGTGTTCTGCTCGGCCGCCACCCGGCCGACGATGGTCTGCCTGGCAAAGTCGAGGCCGGTGCGGGTCTTGATGATGATGCTGCCGCCCAGCGAACCTTCGGTCATGTCCACGGTGGCGCCTTTCACCACGTCCACGCTCGAGATCAGCTCGGCCGGCATGTCGGCCAGCGCTACCCCGCGTCCCTCGCCGCCACCGTTCAGGTCGGTGCCACCGCCCGAGACCACGCCGATGCCGTCGATTTCCACCCGCGTCAGGTCGGGCGTATTGCCGCGCACGCTGACGGTGTCGCCTTCGCCGAATTCGTTGCGTTCGAGCGAAACGCCGGCAATGCGCGAAATTGCCTCGGCCACGTTACGGTCGGGGAACGAGCCGACGTCGTCGGCCACGATGGTGTCCTTGGTGGTGCGTGCGTGCTTTTTTTCTTCGTTGGAAGTCTGTTCCGACTTGCGGGTACCGACCACCAGCACCCGGGCCACTTCCTCTGCGGCCGCTTGCGGCGGGTTCGGTGCGTCCTGGGCAATGGCATGGGGCGCGGCCATGATCAGCAGCGCGGTGGATACGGCGGCGCTGGCAGCGGTGCGGCGCAGCGGGTGGGCATGGTGCGATGTCATCTCGTCTCCTGGTTTTTTGCTTCCCGGCTCTGGCGGCCGGGGTGGCGGTACAGCACCTCGGTGCGACACGCCTCACAAAAACAACGAATTACAACTTTGGTCACGATCTTGATTATTGGTTGCAAGACAGAACGTGGTGCGCCGCGGCCTTGCCAGCGTGGCCGATAATGGTTTAAAACCATCACGGAGACCCGCATGCCCGCTACCCTCACCCGTCGCCGCGCGCTCGCGGCCTTGACTGCCATGGCCGCTGCCGCTGCGCCCGCATTGCCAGCGCGCGCCCGCACCGCCAGCGGTCCTGCGCGCCAGGCCCGCAGCGCGATCACCGCGTTCGGCGCCGTGGCCGATGGCGCCACCATCAACACGCGCGCGATCCAGGCCACCATCGATGCGCTGGCCGCGGCCGGCGGCGGCACGGTGGTGGTGCCGGCCGGGGTGTTCGTCACCGGCGCGCTGTTCCTGAAACCGCAGGTGCACCTGCACCTCGAACGCGATGCCGTGCTGCGCTGCTCGACCGACCTGTCGCATTTCCCGGTGCAGCGCACCCGCATCGAAGGCCACTTCGAAGACGCGTTCAACCCCGGCCTGATCAACGCCAGCGGCTGCAACGGCCTGCGCATCACCGGCGCCGGCACGCTCGATGGCGCGGGGCGGCCGGTGTGGGACCTGTTCTGGAAACTGCGCAACGCCGCTCCCGATCCGCACAACTTTCCCAACCTGGGCGTGCCACGCGCGCGCCTGGCCGTGATCGAGCGCTCACGCGATGTCCTGATCGACGGCGTGACGTTCAAGGATGCGCAGTTCTGGAACTTGCACCTGTACCGCTGCCAGCAGGTGACGGTGCGCAACACCCGCTTCGAGGTGCCCGACGACTACAAGCAGGCGCCCAGCAGCGACGGCATCGACCTCGACAGCTGTCAGCACGTGACCATCGACGGCTGCCACTTTTCGGTCACCGACGACTGCATCGCCGCCAAGGGTTCCAAGGGCCCGCGTGCACTGGAAGACCAGGACAGCCCGCCGGTCGAACATGTTCGCGTGCGCAACTGCCACTTCCGGCGCGGCCACGGCGTGTTCACCCTGGGCAGCGAGGCGACCGTGGTGCGCGACGTCGTTGTCGAGCACTGCACGGTGGCCGACGTGGACCTGGCCGTGATCAAGCTGCGTCCCGATACGCCGCAGCTGTACGAAGACATCCACTTCCGCCACCTGACGCTGTCCACGACGGGCGCCCGCGGCGCGGTGCTGCTGGTGCGCCCGTGGACCCAGTACGTCGACCTCAAGGGCGCGACGCCGCCGCAGTCGATCGTGCGCAACATCACCCTCTCCCACCTTGACGGCACTTTCGTCAGCTTCGGCAGCGTGCGCCCCAATCCGGGCCAGACCACCATCAGCAACATCGCGATCACGGATTGCCGGCTCACGCTGGCCAAGCCGGACCTGCTAGTGGCGGACCCGGCCGCAGTCGCGTTCGATAACGTGCTGGTCAACGGCCAGCCTTACGGCCGCCGCACTGCCAGCGCCGGGTAACCGGCCACCCAGCCGCCCGGCCACCGGCGCGGCACGACGACCGCGCCCACATTCCCCTCTGCCCCACCGCCGCCCATCATTGCAATTGACTTGCATTAGCAACGCGCGACGCTTATTATTGCAACAGTATTGCATTAACCACCTGTGCGGCGGCGGTGCGGTGGAGCACCACCGGCCGCGATCGCACCAACCCTCCACCTGAAGCTATCGCCATGTCTCATCGTTCCGACCCGCGCCTGCCGGTCACGTTTGTTTCCATTCTTTCCCTCCTGTTCCTCCACCCCGCCCAAGCCGCCGACGACGCCACGCTGCCCGTGGTCACCGTCGAGGCGGCGCGCCCGCACATCGACAGCATCGTCACGGTCGAGAACGAGCAGGCGCAGAACCGCACGCTCGGCGGCATGCTGGAACAGGTATCGGGCGTGCAAAGCAGCGCGTTCGGCCCCAATGCCGGCGCCCCCGTGATTCGCAGCCTGAGCGGCAGCCGGGTGCAGATCCTCGAAGACGGCCAGTCGATCCTGGGCATGAACGCGCTCAGCGGCGACATCAACATCCCGTTCGATCCGCTGTTCGTGCGCCATGTGACTGTCAACAAGTCGGCGGACGCGGTGCGCTACGGCGGCAATGCCATCGGCGGCAGCGTGAACGTCGAGTCGGGCCTGGTGTCGCGCACGATGGAAGCGCAGGAGCGCGACCTCGAATTCGTCGTGCGCAAGGGGCGCAACGATGCCGACGCCCAGGGCCTGCGCCTGAACGTCAACAACCAGAAGAACTTTTCAGCCAACGTCCAACTGTCGTTCCAGGAGATCGGCCATTACGATATTCCGGGCCACAGCAAGGCCGGCGTGTGCAATACCGGGCTGTTCCCGGCCAACGGCGGCGTCAACACCTTTCTGGCCGACAGTTGCCAGAAAGAGGCGCGCATCCAGCAGGTGTACAACAAGGCGTCGCAGCCGTTCATCGACCAGTTCATGACCGAAAACCCGGACTGGGCCGATGGCGATTTTTCGTTTTATACCAATAACCCCACCTCGGTATGGCAGGGTAAAACCTACGTCAACCCGGTCAACCCGATCTACGTGGCCGGCACGCCGCGCAACGTCCAGAACAAGATCAACCGCGACGTCACGCCCGACTACCACGGCACGCTGGGCAACAGCCATGCCAGCAATTCCCACGTGGGCGCGGGCGGCACGTATTTTTTTGACGGCGGCTACCTGGGCGTCAGCCTCGACGCCAAGAACAGCGACTACGGCGTGCCCGGCTTTTCGATGGAAAACAAATCGTTCGGGTCGAACTACGACAATGGCTTGCCGGTGGGCGTGAAAATCCGGCAGGACAAGCTGGCCGTGGAAGCCAGCCTCCGCGATCCGTTAGCGTATTTTAAAAGCGCGGAACTGCGCGTCTCGCACTTGAGCAATGCCTCCGGCGAATACCTGGGACCGGCCAAAGCCAACGATTACCGGTTCGCCACCAACCAGGCTGAACTGGTGCTGGCGCAGCGCCAGCTTGGCGCGCTGGGCGGCATGATCGGCTTTACCCATCAATCACGCGACGTGACCGGCGCCGGCACCCAGCTGTACCTGCCCGACGTGAGCACGGCCAGCACCGCCCTGTTCATCAAGCAGACGCTGGACTTCGACTGGGCATCGTTCGATGCGGGCGTGCGCCACGAAAGCGTGGACCACGAGATCCACAGCAGCGCCTTCAAGGCGTCGCGCAATGCCAGGAATTCCACGCTGGCCGACCGCGATTTCAGCCTGAACAGCTACAACGTGGGCGCCGCCTTCGAGCTGGGCCGGCTGTTCGGCGTGAAGATGCGGTACGGGTCGTCGGAGCGCGCGCCCAACATCAACGAACTGTATGCGAGCAATTTCCACTACTCGATCATGACGCAGGAGGAAGGCGACCAGAACCTGAAAGCGGAGCGCGCCCGCAACAGCGAACTCACGGCACTGTTCGGCGCTGGCGGCTTCAAGCTGACGACCACCGGCTACGTGATGAAGTACGATCATTTCCTGTACCTCGGTCACTCGGGCTTGCAGACCGCCAATCGCCTGCCATTAAAATACTGGAAGCAGACCGATACCACCGTCAAAGGGTTCGAGGTCGATGCAGCGCAGGTGATTGGGCTGGGGGTCTACGGCAAGCTGAATGTCGCAGCGTTTGCCGACCTGGTGAAAAACAAGGCGGACCACCCTGACTCGCTGCGCGCCCACAATGACGGTGCATACCTGCCCAATATGCCCACCAACCGGTACGGCGCCAACGTGGCGTGGGAAAGCAACGGCTGGAAAGCCAAGCTGTCGAGCACCTATTACGACAAGCAAAAGTACCTGGGCAAGAGCGTGAGCGACGAAGTGCCGCTCGATGGCTACAACATGGTGAACTTCCAGCTGAGCCGCTCCTTCCACGTGCCAGACTCGCGGGTGGCTGGCGTGGAAGTGTTCTTCAACGGTTCCAACCTGCTGGACGACGATGCGCGGCCGCACAACTCGCCGCTGAAATACATCGCGCCGCTGCCGGGCCGGGGGTTCCAGCTGGGGTTGACGCTCAAGCTGTAACCGGCTGTCAGCCGGCCAGCTGCACCAGTTCGCGGTACAGATCGGCCTTGCCCTCGAAGCCGATGCCCGGCAGTTCCGGCAGCAGGATGTGGCCGTTGTCGACGGCCACGCCGTCGGGGAAGCCGCCGTACGGCTGAAACAGGTCGGGGTACGATTCGTTGCCGCCGAGGCCCAGGCCCGCCGCGATATTCAGTGACATCTGGTGGCCGCCGTGCGGGATGCAGCGCTTGGCCGACCAGCCGTGTTCCCTCAGCATGTCGAGCGTGCGCAGGTATTCCACCAGACCGTAGCTGAGCGCGCAGTCGAACTGCAGCCAGTCGCGGTCGGCGCGCATGCCGCCGTAGCGGATCAGGTTGCGCGCATCCTGCATCGAGAACAAATCTTCGCCGGTGGCCATCGGGTTTTTATAGTAGTTGCGCAGCGTGGCCTGCAGTTCAAAGTCGAGCGGATCGCCCGGTTCCTCGTACCAGAACAGGTCGTATTGCGACAGCGCCTTGGCGTACTTGACGGCAGTATCGAGGTCGAAGCGGCCGTTGGCGTCCACCGCCAGTTTCTGGCCGTCCTGCAGCACGCTCAGCACCGAGTCGATGCGGCGCAGGTCTTCGTCGAGGTCGGCGCCGCCGATCTTCTTTTTCACCACCGTGTAACCACGGTCAATATAGCTGCGCATCTCGTCCTTGAGCTTGCCGTGGTCCTGGCCCGGATAGTAGTAGCCGCCGGCAGCGTACACGAAGATCTTGCGGTCGGCCTGGCCGTTGCCGTAGCGGTCGGCCAGCAGCTGGAACAGCGGCTTGCCTTCGATTTTCGCCACCGCGTCCCAGACCGCCATGTCGATGGTGCCGATCGCCACCGAACGCTCGCCGTGGCCGCCCGGCTTTTCGTTGGTGAACATGCAGTTCCAGACTTTATGCGGATCGAGATTGGTGCCGGCATCATCGATCACGCTGGCCGGGTCGGCTTCGAGGATGCGCGGAATGAAGCGCTCGCGCATCAGGGTGCCCTGGCCGTAGCGGCCGTTGGAGTTGAAGCCGTAGCCGATCACCGGCTTGCCGTCACGGATGACGTCGGTGACCACGGCCACCAGGCTCAGCGTCATCTTGCTGAAGTCGATGTAGGCGTTGCGGATCGGGGAGCTGATGGGTACGGTTTTTTCGCGGATGTCGACGATTTTCATGCGGTTCTCCTGTCTAGGTGCGATCAGTCTACTCTTGAATTACACTGTTAAAATTCACCTGGATTGAAACCTTTATTCACTTAAAATGAAAACTGATGCCGCGCCGGACCTGACTTTTTTCGTGCTGCTCGCCAAGCTGGGCAGCATGAGTGCCACCGCGCGCGAACTGGGCGTGACGCCGCCGGCCGTCACCAAGCGCCTGAGCCTGATGGAGCAGCGGCTCGGCGTGCGGCTGGTCAATCGCACCACGCGCCGCATCAGCCTCACCAACGAAGGCGAGTCATACCTGGCGCAGGCGTCGCTCATCCTGCACCAGATCCGCGACATGGAAGAATCGGTGGCCAGCGGCCGCGCGGCGCCCAAGGGCCTGCTGCGGGTGAACGCCACGCCGGGGTTCGGCCGCACCCGCATCGCCCCGCTCGTCTCGCGCTTCGCCCATGCCTACCCGGACGTGGAAGTGGAACTGCACCTGACCGACCGCCCGATCAGCCTGGTGGAAGAAGCGTACGACCTGGCGATCCGCTTCGGCGAACTGCCCGACACCCGCCTCGCGGCGCGCAAGCTGATGGCCAATAAACGGTTTTTATGCGCGTCGCCGGGGTATCTGAAAAAAGCGGGCGAGCCGCACACGCCGGCCGAGCTGCACCGCCACCGCTGCATCCTGCACCGGCAAAACGACGACGTGTACGGCACCTGGCGTCTGCAGAAAGGGAAAACCGAGGAACTGGTCAAGGTGCGGGGCGCCGTCTCCAGCAACGATGGCGACATCGTCATGCACTGGGCGCTGCAGGGCCACGGCATTGTCCAGCGGTCGGAATGGGACGCGGCCAAGTACCTGGCCAGCGGCCGTTTAAAGCAGGTGATGCGCGACTACACGCTGCCCGACGCCGACCTCTACCTGTACTACCTGAGCCGCAACAACCAGCCGGCCAAGGTGCGGGCATTCATCGACTTTATCGCTGCCGAGTTTGACGCAATTCCATCCCCGTAGGATTGATTGCATGAACTAAAACCCTGATTATCTTTCGCATGGCAACTAATACAATGGCCTGATGCACACCACCATCAGGACCACCACCATGCGTACCTTGCTTACCCCGTTCAACCTGGCCGGCCTCGACCTGCCCAACCGCACCGTCATGGCGCCCATGACGCGTGCGCGCGCCGTCGACGGCGTGCCCGATGCGCAGACCGCGCTGTACTACCGCCAGCGCGCATCCGCCGGCCTGATCGTCAGCGAAGGGATCCCGGTTTCGCGGGAAGGCACGGGTTTCCTGTTCAACCCCGGCCTGTACACGGACGCCCAGCAGGCCGGCTGGCGTGCCGTGACCGACGCGGTCCACGCTGCCGGCGGGCGCATCTTCGCCCAGCTGTGGCACGTGGGGCGGCTGTCGCATGTGTCGTTGCAGGAAGACGGCGCGGCGCCCGTATCGTCGGTGGCGCGCCGGGCGGAAAGCGCGAGCGCGTACGCCTGGCAGCAGCCCGGTGTGGCGGGACAGGTGGCTGCCAGCGTGCCGCGCGCGCTGGGCACCGGTGACATCGCGCGCATCATCGACGACTTCGTGCTGGCGGCGCGGCGCGCCATGGCGGCCGGCTTCGACGGCGTGGAGCTGCACGGCGCCAACGGCTACCTGTTCGAGCAATTCATCAACGGCGCACTCAATACCCGCGACGACGCCTATGGCGGTTCGATCGACAACCGCCTGCGGCTGCTGCTCGATACCCTCGATGCGCTGAGCGCCGCAGTGGGCGCGCACCGCGTGGCCGTGCGCATTTCGCCGTTCGGGCGCCTGTACGACATGCAGCCGTTCGACGATGAAGACCGCACCTGGCTCACGCTGGCCGCCGCCCTCAATGTCCGGCAACTGGCTTATGTGCACACGAGCGACCAGTTGACCCTGGGCCAGGCGCCGATCCCGGCGCGCTTTGCCAGCGCGTTCCGCCAGGCGTATCGCGGCACCCTGGTTTCTGCCGGCGGTTTTGACTGCGACAGTGCCGAAGCGGCGCTGCAAAGCGGTGCGCTCGACCTGGTGGCGTTCGGCCGGCCCTTCATCGCCAATCCCGATTTTGTGGAGCGCATCACGCACGGCTGGCCGCTGGCCGAGGCGGACCGCGCGACGTTTTACGGCCTGCACGGCGCCACCGGCTACACCGACTATCCGAGCTGGCAGCCAGCCGCCACCGCGATCTGACCGGGAGCACACCATGCACGAGCAACTGCAACCACTGCAAAAATTACTGGACCTGGAAGAAATCAGGAACCTGCGCGTGCGCTACGGGCACTACCTCGACAGCAATAGCCTGGCCGAGCTGGCCGGCCTGTTCGCGCCGGACGCGGTATGCAATTTCGGCGCTGGCGACATACGCGGCCGCGCCGCCATCCGCGACGGCCTGGCCGCAGCGTTTGCCGACTACGACACCGAGCGCCATGGCAGCTACCCGTTCCTGCACGCAGTGACCAACCAGTGGGTGGAACTGACCGGCGCCGATACGGCGCAAGGCCGCTGCTACCTGCTCGATCTGCACACGGTCGCCAGGCCGGCACGCGATCCGTGGATTTTACTAGGCATGTACGCCGACGAATACCGGCGCATCGATGGCAGCTGGATGATCGCGCGGTCGCAGCTCGATGTCGTGTGGCCGTCGCGCCAGGTGGGCGGCGGCCATCCGGGGCGCGACCTGGTGCTGCCGGTCGCCTGACGCGGCGGTCACCGCGCCGGGTGAAACACCGGGTTGGGCGCGGCAGCCATGGCGGTAAGCACGTCGATGGCGGCGCGCAGCTTCGGTTTCAGGTAGCGCGTGACGGGCCACACGGCGTGGATCGGCATTTCGCCGTATGCGTATGCGTCCAGCACCGGCACCAGTGCGCCCGATGCCAGGTGGGCGTCGATCAGCCAGGTGGGCAGCTGGCACAGGCCGGCGCCGGCCAGTACGGCGTCCAGCATGGCCTGGCCATCGCGCAAGGCGTGGCGCACGCGGATCGGCTGGGCGATTTCGGCACCGTCACCATCGCCCGCGCGCAGCATCCACGTGGGCGGCCCTTGCCGGCGCCAGCCGATGATGCAGTCATGTTCTTCCAGCTGTTCGCGCTGCGCCGGGGTGCCATGCCGCGCCAGGTAGACCGGCGCCGCGCAAATCATCAACCGCTGGGTACCGAGGCGGCGCGCGACCAGGTCGGCGTCGTTGTTCAAGGCGCCGATGCGCACCGACAGGTCGACGCCCTCTTCAATCAGGTTCACGGTGCGGTCGCTGAACGTGACGGCCAGGTCCAGGCGCGGATGCTGCGCCGCAAAGTCCAGCAGCGTGGGCAGCACGTGCAGGCGGCCGAACGCCGCCGGCAAATCCACGCGTAACCGGCCCGCCGGCGCCTGCGGTCCGGAACCGAGGCTGCTCTCCATGTGATCGAGATCGTCCAGCATCTGCACGCACAGGTCGTAATAGGCCGCCCCCTCCCCGGTCAGCGCCAGGCGCCGCGTGGTGCGGTGTAACAGCTTGGTGCCGAGCCGCGCTTCGAGCCGCGACACGCTCTTGCCCACGCCGGACGCCGTTACCCCGCGCTCGGCGGCCGCCGCCGCAAAACTGCCCAGCCGCACCGCCGCCACGAAGTCGTAGATGCCGTCGAACCGGTCGTTGTCATGCATGGGGAAATCCTGGCCTTGTCATCGACCGTATTTTACTTGATCGACATCGCTTGCCAGGCTGGCACCGGTCAGATATTCCGTACAGCTGCTGGCCGACGCCATCGTTGCCATCCAGCGCTGGGGCGCTGAGCAAGCCAACAACTATGGCATCGCGATAGTTCGTATCTTGCATAGTCGTATGGATGCGTCCAGTTTCCTAGGCATGCTACCCGGGCAACCCGGCCAGCAACTTGTCGAGCGTGATCGGGTAATCGCGCACGCGCACGCCGGTGGCGTTGTAGACGGCATTGGCAATTGCCGCAGGTACGCCGGTGATGCCCAGCTCGCCCACGCCCTTGGCTTTCAAAGGGCCGGCGGTGGCGTCCACTTCGTCGAGGAAGATCACTTCCTGGTGCGGAATGTCCGCGTGGACCGGCACTTCGTAGCCGGCCAGGTCGTGGTTGACGAAAAATCCCTTGCGCTTGTCCACCACCAGGTCTTCCATCAGCGCCGCGCCGGCGCCCATGGTCATGGCGCCGATGATCTGGCTGCGCGCGGCCATCGGGTTGATGATGCGGCCCGCCGCACACACGGCCAGCATGCGGCGGATGCGGATCTCGCCGGTGTCGGCGTCCACCGCCACTTCCACGAAGTGCGCGCCAAAAGTCTGCTGCGCGAATTTTTTGGATAAATCGCCGTATTCCATGGCGTCCTCGCCTGCCAGTGCGACGCCCGCTACCGCATCGAGCAGCGGCCGGCTGTTGCCGCCGGCGCGCACGCGGCCGTTGGCAAATTCGACGTCGGTGCCGGTAAGGCCCAGGCGTGCCGCCACCTGCGCGCGCAGCTTGACGCAGGCGGCATACACGCCCGCCGTCGATGACGCTGCGCCAAACTGGCCGCCCGATCCCGCGCCCTGCGGGAAGCGCGAATCGCCGAGCTGCACGTCCACCTTGTCGAGACTCACCCCCAGCATCTCGGCCGCCGTCTGCGCCAGGATGGTGTAGGTGCCGGTGCCGATGTCGGTCATGTCGGTTTCCACCGTGAGGCGGCCGTCGCGTTCCAGGCGCACGCGCGCGGCAGACTTGATGACCGGCGCGCCCCGGATGGCCGCAGCCATGCCCATGCCGATCAGCCAGCGCCCTTCGCGGTGCGTGGCCGGTTTGGCGGCGCGGCGGTTCCAGCCGAATCGTTCTGCGCCCTGCTGCAGGCACTGCACCAGCTGGCGCTGCGAATACGGTACGTCCGGCGACTCGGGATCGACCTGGGTATCGTTCAGGATGCGTAGCTGCACCGGATCGATGCCCAGCTTTTCCGCCAGTTCGTCCATGGCGATTTCCAGCGCCATCATGCCCGGCATTTCGCCCGGCGCGCGCATGGCGCTGGCCTCGGGCAGGTCCAGGTGCGCCACCTGCAGGCGCGTCATGCGGTTGGCGCCCGCGTACAGCAGCCGCGTGGGCGCCGTGGCCGACTCGGGGCGGTCACCGAGGTTGCCGGACCAGCTTTCGTGGCCGATGGCCGTCAGCTTGCCATGTTTGGTCGCGCCCAGGCGGATGTGCTGGATGGTGGCTGCGCGGTGCGTGGTATTGTTGAACATCAGTGGCCGCTGCAAGGTCACTTTTACAGGCCGCCCCACCCGCCTGGCCGCCAGCGACGCCAGCACCGCGTCGCTCAGAATCGACCCCTTGCCGCCGAAGCCGCCGCCGATGTATGGCGCCACGATACGGATGTTTTCCTTCGGGATGCCGAGAATCTTTGACAGGTCGCGCACACCCCAGCCCACCAGTTGAATGGCCGTGTGCAGGGTGAGCTGGTCGCCGTTCCACGCAGCGATGGTGGCATGCGGTTCGAGCATCGCGTGCGAGTGGTATGGGGTGGAATACATCGCGTCCACGGTCACTTCGGCTTTGGAGTAAGCGCTGCCGAAGTCTCCCCTTGAAGACGACAGCTTGGGGTCGGATTTTGACTCTGACTTGGGCAGCCGGCCCTTTTCCGTCGCCAGGTCGAACGTGCCCGCCGCCGGCGCATAGCGCGGCTGCACCAGCGCTGCGGCGGCAGTGGCCTGCTCGAACGTGTCGGCCACCACCAGCGCCACCGCCTGGTGGTAATGTTCAACCGCGGGGCCCGCCAGCGCGCGGGCCACATAAAAGCCGCCCACATCGAGCTTGCCCGCATCGGCGGCCGTGATCACGGCCAGCACGCCGGGCGCGGCGCGCGCGCGCGTGAGATCGATGGATACGATGCGCCCCTTGGCAATGCCGGCGCCCACCACCACACCGTAGGCGGCGCCCTTGCCCGCGTCGGGATGCTCGTACGCGTAAGGCGCCGTGCCGGTGGTCTTTAGCGGGCCGTCGATGCGGGTTGTAGCCTTGCCCACCACTTGCAAACGGTCGATGGGATTGCGGATTGCCGGGGTATCGAATTTCATCGTGAACCTTGCCTTGGCAGTTTGGATAACAGTTTATCGAGCGTGATCGGATAATCGCGCACACGGGCGCCGGTGGCGTTGTACACGGCATTGGCAATCGCCGCGCCCACGCCGCACAGTCCCAGCTCGCCCACGCCCTTGGCCTTCATGGGCGAGGACACCGGATCGGTTTCGTCGAGGAAGATCACGTCCTGGTGCGGAATGTCGGCATGCACCGGCACTTCGTAGCCAGCCAGGTCGTGGTTCACAAAAATACCGGCGCGGTGGTCCACCGCCAGTTCTTCCATCAGCGCCGCGCCCACGCCCATGGTCATCGCGCCGATCACCTGGCTGCGCGCCGACTTGGGGTTGAGAATGCGGCCGGCCGCGCACACGGCCAGCATGCGGCGGATGCGCGTCTCGCCGGTATCGGCATCCACGCCCACTTCCACGAAGTGCGCGCCGAACGTCGATTGCTGGAATTTCTTGGCCAGATCGCCGTATTCCATCATATCTTCGGCCACGATGTCGCCCGCTTCGGCCGCCTGGCGCAGCGGCAGCGTGCGGCCGCCGGCGCTCACCTGCCCGCCGCTGAATTGACTGGCATCGGGATCGAGCCCCAGCTGGCGGCTCACCGCCTCGCGCAGCTTGACGCACGCGGCGTACACGCCGGCGGTGGAGCTGTTGGCGCCCCACTGCCCGCCGGATCCGGCCGACACGGGGAAGTCCGAGTCGCCCAGGCGCACGACCACGTCTTTCACCTCCAGTCCCATCATCTCGGCCGCAGTCTGGGCGATGATGGTGTAGCTGCCGGTGCCGATGTCGGTCATGTCGGTTTCCACCGTCACCTTGCCCTGACGGTCGAGTTTTACGCGGGCGCCCGACTTCATCACCATGTTGTTACGGAAGGCCACCGCCACGCCCATGCCGACGAGCCAGCGGCCGTCGCGCACCTGGCCCGGCCTGGCCTTGCGCGCACTCCAGCCGAAACGCTCGGCGCCGGTGCGCAGGCACTGCACCAGCTGGCGCTGCGAAAAGCGCCGTTCGCGCTTGGCCGGATCGACCTTGATGTCGTTGATGATGCGGAACTGCACCGGATCGAGCTTGAGCTTTTCCGCCATCTCGTCCATCGCCATTTCCAGCGCCATCAGGCCCGGCGCCTCGCCCGGTGCGCGCATCGCGTTCCCTTCGGGCAGATCGAGCAATGCCAGGCGCACGCCGGTCAGGCGGTTGGCGCCCGCGTACAGCAAATCGGTCTGCTGCACCGCGTTTTCCGGCTTGCCGCCATCGAGGTTGCCGGACCAGCTTTCGTGGCCGATGGCCGTGATGCGGCCATCGCGCCCGGCACCGATGCGGATGCGCTGGATGGTGGCCGGCCGGTGCGTGGTGTTGTTGAATACCTGGTGGCGCGCCAGCGCCAGTTTGACGGGACGTCCCGCCGCGCGCGCCCCCAGTGCAGCCAGGACGGCGTCCGCGCGCACGAACAGCTTGCCGCCGAAACCGCCGCCGATGTATGGTGAAATCAGGCGCACTTTTTCCTTGGGCAGGCCCAGCGTTTTGGCGACGTCGGCGCGGCCCCAGGCGATCATCTGGTTCGATGTCCAGATGGTGACCTTGTCGCCGTCCCAGCGCGCGGTGGAAGCATGCGGCTCCATCATCGCGTGCGCGTGGTCGGGCGTGCTGTATTCGTGATCGATACGTACCGGCGCGGCGGCAAAGGCGCCGGCAAAATCGCCCACCGTCTTGTCCGGCGTGTCCTTGTCCACGCCGGTGGCGGGTTTGGCGCCGGCCAGGTCGTAGGCGCCGTCCTGCCGGGCGTAGGTCACTCGCACGAACTGCGCGGCGGCGCGCGCCTGCTCGAAGGTCTCGGCCACCACCACGGCCACGGCCTGGTGGTAATGCTGGATCTCGGGACCGCCCAGCAGGTGCGCCGTATTGAAGCTGCCCAGACCCAGCTTGCCGGCCGATTCGGCCGTAACGATGGCCAGTACGCCGGGTGCGCGCCGCGCCTGTTCCAGGTCGATGGCCGCGATGCGCCCCTTGGCGATGCCCGCCGGGACCATGTAACCATAGGCGGCATCGGGCACGGCCACGTGGTGTTCATACGCATACGGCGCCGTGCCCGTGGTTTTCAACGGACCATCGACGCGGTCGAGCGGCTGGCCGATTACTTTCAGTTGATCGATCGGGTTGGTGGTGGCAGGCGTGGTAAATTTCATGCGTCAGCCTTTCTTTGCTGCGGCCAGCACGGCGCCCAGCGTGCGCTCCACCAGCGTCACCTTGAAGGCGTTTTCCTCGGTCGGTCTGGCGCCGGCCAGCAAGGCCTCAAGCGTGGCCTTGGCGCCCTGCGGCAGGCGCGCTTCGGCCGCTTCCACGCGCCACGGCTTGTGCGCCACGCCGCCCACGGCGATGCGGCCCGTGCCATCTTTTTGAATCACGGCAGCGACGGACACCAGCGCGAACGCATACGACGCGCGGTCGCGCACCTTGCGGTAGATGTGCACGCCGCCCAATGGGCGTGGCAAGGTTACCGACGTAATCAGCTCGCCGGGTTCGAGCACCGTATCGAGGTGCGGGGTGTCGCCGGGCAGGCGGTGGAAGTCGGCAATCGGGATCACCCGGGTGGCGCCGCCGGCGCGCACGGTTTCCACCGTGGCGTCCAGCAGGCGCATGGCCACTGCCATGTCGCTCGGATGGGTGGCGATGCAGGCGCTGCTCGAGCCGATCACCGCGTGCTGGCGATTGACGCCGCCGATGGCCGAGCAGCCGGTGCGCGGCGCGCGCTTGTTGCACGGCTGGTTGGTGTCGTAGAAGTATGGGCAGCGGGTGCGCTGCAGCAGGTTGCCGGCCGTGGTGGCTTTGTTGCGCAACTGGCCCGACGCGCCGGCCAGCAGTGCGCGCGACAGCACGCCGTAATCGCGGCGTACGCGCGCATCGGCCGCCAGGTCGGTATTGCTCACCAGCGCGCCGATGCGCAGGCCGCCGTCCGGCGTGGCGTCGATCTGGTTGAAACCGAGGCCGTTGACGTCGATCAGGTGGGCGGGGGTTTCGATCTCGAGCTTCATCAGGTCAAGCAGATTGGTGCCGCCGGCGATGAAACGGGCGCCGGGTGTGCGGGCGATGGCGTCCGCCGCCTGGGCAACGGAGGTGGCGCGCTGGTAGGTAAACGCTCTCATGCCGCACCTCCGGCCACTTCGGTAATCGCATCGAGGATGTTCGAGTACGCGCCGCAGCGGCAGATATTGCCGCTCATGCGTTCGCGGATCTCATCGGCGGACAGCAGCGGGCGCTCGGTGAGGCTGGCGCTCACGTGGCTCGGGATACCCTGTTTGATTTCGTCGAGCACCGCCACGGCGGAGCAGATCTGCCCCGGCGTGCAGTAGCCGCACTGGTAGCCGTCATGCTTGATGAACGCGGCCTGCATCGGATGCAGTTTATCGGGCGTGCCCAGACCTTCGATGGTGGTAATCGCGGACCCTTCGTGCATCACGGCCAGCGACAGGCAGGAATTGATGCGGCGGCCGTCGAGCATGATGGTGCAGGCGCCGCACTGGCCATGGTCGCAGCCCTTCTTGGTGCCGGTCAGGTGCAGGTTCTCGCGCAGCACATCGAGCAAGGTGGTGCGGGTGTCCACTTCCAGCTGGTGGCGCCGGCCGTTGATGGTGAGGGCGACCTTGGCCAGCACCGGCGCGGCGGCCGTGGTGGCTGCGGGGGCCGGAGCCTGGGCACCGGCCAGCGATGGCATGGCGGCGGCAGTGGCCGATGCTGCTCCGGCTTTCAGCACATCGCGGCGGCTGAGTTTTAAATCTGTAAGGTCATTCATGTGGGGCTCCCTGAGATGGTAGTGCCGTGGATACGTCACCTTGTATTACTACCCTTTGCTCCGTCAATCCCGCGAAGGCGGGAATCTAATTTGCGCGCGTTACGTTAGCTTGTAAAAATTGGATTCCCGCCTAACGCGGCGGTCCGCCGATGCGGAATGACGGAGATACGGTCTTCAGTACTCTGCCACTCTGTCACTTCGCAGCCCCTTGCTGGTCTAGCGCGGCGCGCGCGCGGGCCGCAGGCTCGGGGCCCACGCGTTCGGCCAGCACGTCGGCAAACTGGCGCAGTTGCTGTTGCGTGAGTCCCTGGTGCAGGCTCACCCGCGTGTGCGACAGCAGCTGCGGTTCCACACCGGTCATGGCGGCCAGCGCGGCAACCGTGGCCAGCTCGCGGCTTTGCCAGTCCAGATTGGCGCGGGCAAAAATATCGCCGAACAAGTGGGTTTTCAGGTACTGGTCGATGGCCGGGGCGAAGTCGAACACCGGGCCTTTGACCGGGGCGCCGGTCAATTTGGTCTGGTTGGCCGTGCCCACTGCCAGCAATTCTGCGCCGACCGGTATCGGACCGGGACCGGCGCCTTTCGGGTCATCGATGCCGCGCTGCTGGCGCGCTTCCACGGTTTTCATCAGGGTGCCCAGCGCATTGAGGGCGCGCGGAAAGCCGGCATAGGCATACATCTGCACCAGGATTTCCTTGCAATCGCCCACTGACAGGCCGGCATCGAGGCCGCTGTCGAGCGCGGCGCCCAGGCGTGGCAGGTCGCCGGTGGCGGCAAACGCCGCGATCGGGCCGATGGCCTGCTGTTTGGGAGAAAGGCTGGCGTTAACGGTTTCGGTAGACATGGAAGCTTGCTCCGGTGGGGCGGCGCTGGCGGAGGTCATCAGCGTCATGAACGCCAACAGGACAGGCAACACGGCGCCGTAAAGTTTAACGGGACTGGTACTGTTCATCGGTGACCTGTTCCTGCCACTGGACGCTCTTGCCAGACTGGCTGCCGGTGACGGCGATATGGGTGAGCGCGGTGGCGGGTGCCGCGCCATGCCAGTGCTTGACGCCCGGCGGGCACCACACCACGTCGCCGGCCCGCAGCTCCTGCACCGGTTTGCCCCATTCCTGGGTGAGGCCGGCGCCGGCCGTGACCACCAGGTACTGGCCTGCCGGATGCGTATGCCAAGCCGAGCGCGCACCGGGCTCGAAAGTGACGTAAGCGGTAGAGGTGTTGATCGAGTCGTTGGTGGCGGTGAGCGGATCGACGCGCACCCGGCCCGTAAAATTCTCGGCCGGGCCGGCAACCGAGGCCACCGTCCCGGCCTTGATGATGCGCTGTGCCGGCGCGGCAGCGTCGGCCGGCTTGGTCTGAGCCTGGGCCTGAGCCGCGCTGGCCAGCAGCAGCACCACCATCGTCGTTGCCACCATCGGCAGCGTGCGCCAAATACGTATTACCATGCGTGAGTTCCTTCATCGAACAGTGTCAACTTGCAGAAACCCCAATGTAGCTGCTGCGCTATCGTGCGGATAGAGCTAAAAAATGCATGGGCTTATTAGTCAGGCTCATCAATCCGGCGATTTGCAGCTGTGCGCTGCGCCATCGGCCGGCAAACCCACCGAATATTGTTCGTCCGTGACCTTCTCCAGCCATACCACCGCAACCCCATCGAGCGCCTCCTGGATCGCCAGGTGCGTCATCGACGTGGTGGGCGCCGCGCCGTGCCAGTGCTTGTGGCCGGGCGGGCACCAGATCACGTCGCCGGCGCGGATCTCGGTAATGGGCCCGCCTTCGCACTGGGTCCAGCCGCAGCCCGCCGTGACCACCAGCGTCTGGCCCAGCGGGTGCGTGTGCCATGCCGAACGCGCGCCGGGTTCGAACGTCACGCTGGCCACCGAGACCCGCGATGGCGACGGAGCTGCATGCAGCGGATCGATGCGCACGCTACCGGTGAAGTACTCTTCCGGTCCCTTGACCGACGGTTGCGATCCTACGCGTTTCAGTTCCATGGTGTGCTCCTGTTGAATTGACTGTCCCATTGTAGGCAGCCTCGTACCGGGCGATAAGACGGATAATACGGGATGCACTTATTAGCAGAACTTATAGCGCGCGATCGGTGTTACAGTTCCGCAGACTCAATCGCTTACATCCTGCCATGGCGCACACCAACTTCAACGACCTCCTTGCCTTCATCGCCGTCGCCCGCGAAGGCAGTTTTACCAAGGCGGCGGCCAAGCTGGGGGTGTCGCAGTCGGCGCTGAGCCAGACCGTGCGCGCGCTGGAACAGCGGCTCGGCATGCCGCTGCTGGTGCGCACCACGCGCAGCGTGTCGCCCACCGAGGCGGGAATACAAATCATGGCCAAGATCGCGCCGCATTTCGAAGAAATCGAGAGCGAACTGGCGTGGCTCGGGGAGCGCCGCCTGAAGCCCGCCGGCACCATCCGCGTGAGCGCCGGCGAACACTCGGCGCTCACGGTACTGCAACCGGCGCTGAACAAGCTGCTGCCCGACTATCCCGACATTCGCGTGGAAATCCATTCCGAAAACCGCCTGACCGATATCGTGGCCGAGCGCTACGACGCCGGCGTGCGCATGGGCGACCAGGTGGACAAGGACATGATCGCAGTGCGCATCAGCGCCGATCTGCGCTGGGCCGTAGTGGGCTCGCCCGCATATCTCGCGCGCCATCTGGCGCCGCAGGTGCCGGGTGACCTCACCGCGCACAACTGCATCAATATGCGCCTGCCCACGCATGGCGCGATCTACACCTGGGAGTTCGCCAAGGATGGCCGCGACGTCAAGGTCAAGGTGGATGGACAGCTGGTGTTCAACAACCTGGCGTTGCGGGTGCAGTCCGCGCTCGACGGCCTCGGGCTGGCCTATGTACCCGAAGACCAGGTGCAGCGCCACATCGACGCCGGCACGCTGGTGCGGGTGCTCGAGGACTGGAGTCCCGCGTATCCCGGCTACCGGTTGTACTACCCGAGCCGGCGCCACCCCTCGGCCGCGTTCACGCTGTTCCTCGATGCGGTGCGCTACCAAGGGCCGCATGGTGGCGATGTTCCGGCATAAATCCGGCAGTCACGCTCTGCGACCAAGCATGCAGGAATGCAGGCGTGGGTAAAGCAGGATGTGCTTATAAGCACGCCTGATGAATGCCACAGACGCCCCGATCCAGACCGCGCACGCTTGCTTAGGTCATAAAACTGACCTATAATCTTTTTGACCGCGTGAACGTGGGGTTGGAGCCTCGCGCGGCCTACAACAATAATGATCAACACTCTGGAGACATCTATGTCAGTAGCCGATTCCACCGCAGCCGCCATGCCGCGCCACGGTGCCACCACGGATGCGCGCACCATCGAAGCGGACGCCGCATACCGCAAGGTGTTGTGGCGCATCATGCCGTTCCTGATGCTGTGCTACGTGGTCTCGTTCATCGACCGCTCCAATGTCGGTTTCGCCAAACTGCACTTCATTGCCGATCTCGGGTTTAACGATGCCATCTACGGCATCGGCGCCGGCATTTTCTACGTCGGCTACATCCTGTTCGAAGTACCGAGCAATATGCTGCTGCACAAGTCTGGCGTGCGCCTCACACTGCTGCGCATCATGGTGCTGTGGGGCCTGTTCTCGGCCGGCATGGCCTTCATGCAGACGTCCACCCATTTTTACGTGATGCGCTTTCTGCTCGGCGCGGCCGAAGCGGGCATGTTCCCCGGCATGCTGCTGTATCTCACCTACTGGGTGCCGCTCAACCGGCGCGCGCGTTTCAACGCGTTGTTCACCGCATCGATTCCGCTGGCCGGCATGATCGGCGGCCCGCTGTCCGGCGCCATCATGCATGCGTTCGAGGGCGTACATGGCATGAAGGGCTGGCAGTGGATGTTCATCATCGAAGGCTTGCCCGCGTGCCTGCTCGGCGTGTTCGCCTACTTCTACCTGCAGGACGGCCCCGCTGCCAGCAAGTGGCTCACGCCGCGCCAGAAGGAGATCATCGCCGAAGACCTGGCGCAGTCGAACGTCAAGCGCGAACATGGCCCGGAGTCGTTCCTGGCCGCGCTGAAGAACCCGCGCCTGTACTGGCTGTCGGGCATGGGCGTGGCGGTGCTGGTATCGACCGGCGGCGTGTTCTTCTGGCTGCCCACCATCATCCGCAAGTCCGGCATCGAGAACGTGATGACCATCGGCGTGCTGTCGGTGATCCCGTTCCTGATTGCGCTGGTGCTGCAGTTCCTGAATGCCCGCCATTCCGACCGTACCGGCGAACGGCGCTGGCACGTGGCGATTCCCGCCTTCGTGGCCGCCATCGGCTGGGCGGCGCTGCCATCGGTGCAAACGAGCGCGCCGCTGTCGATGCTGATGCTCACGCTGGCCACGGCCGGCACCCTGAGCCTGACCGGCCCGTTCTGGACCCTGCCTTCGACGTTCCTGTCCGGTAAAGCCGTAGCTGGCGGTATCGCGCTGCTCAGCACTTTTGCCGGCATGGGCAGCGTATTCAGCCCGATGCTGGTGGGCTGGCTGTCGTCCACCACGGGCAGCCTGGCGATGGGCCAGTACTACTTTGCCGCGCTGATGCTGTTCGGCGCCGTCACGCTGCTGGTCGGCGTCAAGCCCGTCAAATAATTGTAGAGAGACATATCCGCATGAGCGCACTGACACCCCAAGATTTGATCGCCGTGATCGGCGCCGGCGCCATGGGCGGCGGCATCGTCCAGGTGGCGCTCAACGCCGGCCACCGCGTGGCGCTGTACGACGCGGCGCCCGCCGCGCTGGAGCGCGGCATCGCCGCCATCGACACCACGTACCGCCGCCTGCTCGAAAAAGGCAAGATCGACGCCGCCACCCACGCCGACCGCATGGCGCGCCTGCTGCGTGCGGAGACTTTGTCCGACCTGGCCGGCGCGGCGCTGCTGATCGAAGCGATCGTGGAAAATATCGACATCAAGGCCGGCGTGCTGGCCGAGGTGGAAGCACTGTTGGCGCCCACCGCCATCATCGCCACCAACACGTCGTCGCTGTCGGTCACCGCGATTGCCGCGCGTTTGAAACGCCCTGGCCAGGTGGCGGGGCTGCACTTCTTCAACCCGGCGCCGGTGCTGCCGCTGGTGGAAATCGTCAGCGGCAAGGCTACCGATCCACAGGTGGCCGATACCCTGTTCGACACTGCGCTGGCCTGGAAAAAAGTGCCGGTGCGCTGCGCCTCCACGCCCGGCTTCATCGTCAACCGCGTGGCGCGGCCGTTTTACGGCGAAGCGCTGCGCCTGCTGGCCGACCGCGCCGCCGATGCGGCCACAATTGACGCCATCCTGCGCGAATCAGGCGGCTTCCGCATGGGCGCCTTTGAGCTGATGGATTTGATCGGCCACGACGTCAACTACGCCGTCACCAAATCGGTGTACGACGCGCTGTACCAGGACCCGCGCTACAAGCCGTCGCTGCTGCAAAAAGACCTGGTCGATGCCGGCTGGCTCGGTCGCAAGACCGGCCAGGGGTTTTACCAGTATGGCGATGCTGCCGTGCGCCCTGCCCCGCCCCTTGCAGCACCGGCCGCTGCGCCCGTCCACATCGTGATCGAGGGCGACCTCGGTGTGGCCGCACCGCTGGCCCGGCTGGCTGCCAGCGCCGGGATGACCGTCAGCCACGTGGCTGGCAACGGTGTGCTGCGCATCGACGGCATGGCGCTGGCCCTCACCGACGGCCGCTCGGCCACCCAGCGGCTGGCCGATGCCGATGCCGCCGCCGTGGTGTTCGACCTGGCGCTCGACTACGCCAAGGCGGAACTGATCGCGCTGGCCGCCGCCGACGGCGTGCCGGCCGGTGCACTGGCGGCTGCCACCGGATTTTTCCAGGCACTGGGCAAGCGCGTGGTCGTGATCGACGACGCCCCGGGCCTGGTAGTGATGCGCACCGTGGCCATGCTGGTCAACGAAGCGGCCGACGTGGTGCAGCAAGGCGTGGCCAATGCGGCCGATACCGATCTGGCCATGGTCAACGGCGTCAATTACCCGCGCGGACCGCTGGCGTGGGCCGATGCCATCGGCCCGGCGTTCGTGCAGCGCGTGATGCACAACCTGGCCGCCACCTATGGCGAAGACCGTTACCGGAGCGCGCCGCTGCTGCGGCGCCGCGCCCTGACCGGCCAGCCATTCCATGCGCCCACGTGGGGAGTTGCCGCATGAGTACCGTGCCAGTCACCGACAACGTGCCGGTCACAGTTACCGTGCTCGAAGGCGGCGTGGCCGTCGTCACCATCGACCGCCCGCGCCGCCGCAACGCGCTCAATCTCGACGTCAAGCGCCGCCTGACGGACGCCGTGCGCGCCCTCGGCGCCGACAGCGCAGTCAAAATAATTGTGCTCACCGGCGCCAACGGCTATTTCGTCGCCGGCACCGACATCGACGAAATGACCGGCATGACGCCCACCAGCCACACGCTGGACGCGACCGACCTGGTGTTCACCACGCTGCGCCACAGCAGCAAGCCGCTGATCGCCGCCGTGGAAGGCTATGCGCTGGGCGGCGGCTGCGAACTGGCGCTGGCCTGCGACCTGATCGTGGCGGCCGAAGGCGCCAAATTCGGCCAGCCCGAAATCAAGGTCGGCATCATGCCCGGCGCCGGCGGCACCCAGCGCCTGCTGCGCACCATCGGCAAGTATCAGGCGCTGCGCATGATGCTCACGGGCGAGCCGATTTCCGCACGCGAAGCGTTCGCCAACGGCATGGTGTCGGAACTGTGCCCCGATGGTCAGGCATTGCCGCAGGCGCTGGCGCTGGCGCGGACCATTGCCGCCATGCCGCCGCTGGCCGTGCGCGCCATCCGCGAGGTGGTGCAGCAGGGCCAGGACGCGTCGCTGGAGATGGCGCTGCTATTGGAACGCAAAGCGTTTCAGCTGCTGTTCGACACCGACGACCAGCAGGAAGGCATGCGCGCCTTCATGGAAAAACGCGCGCCGCAGTACCAGGGCAAGTAAGCCATAAGTCAAAAAGCCGGTTCATTCGCTTATTAAGCGATAATATCAATATTGATATTTTGCTCGATACGAGAGAACCATGAAGAAAGCAGCACCTGTACCGGTCGCCGGGGCGATCGACTTCACCCGCAGCGCGGCGTCGCGCTATGTGCAACTGGCGAGTTTATTCCGCCGGCGGGTGGAATCGGGCCAGTGGGCGGTGGGCGACCAGATCCCGACCGTGGATGACCTGGCGGCCGAATGCCAGGTCGCACGGGCCACGGTGCGCCAGGCGCTCGATCTGCTGGAAGACGAAAAGCTGATCGCGCGCTACCGCGCCAAGGGCACGTTCGTGATCGGCAAGCCGCAGGAGCAGTTCTGGTGCGAAGTGGCGTCGGACTGGTCGGGCCAGCTGATCGCGCCCGATGGCGTCACCATCGAGATCCTGACGCGCGGCGAGCGCCTGGCGCCCCCGCTTCCCGATCCGATGGTGGGCACCATGGCGCCGCACTACCAGCACTGGCGGCGGCGCCACTGGCGCAACGGCAAACCGTATTACCTGGGCGACGTCTTTATCGACGAGCGCCTGTGCCAGCGCATTGCGCCGGAGTCGTTCGAGACCAAGACCTCGATGCGCATCCTGCGCGAGCTGCCGGGACTGGAAATCGCCGAGGCGCACCAGACGCTCACGCTCGGCTCTGCCGATCCGGCGCTGGCCGACCTGCTGCAACTGCCGCTCAACGCGCCGGTGGCGCACGTGGGCCGCACGGCGGTCGATGCCAAGGGCTGCCTGGTGTTCGTGGGACAAGGGATATACCGGGGCGACGTGGTGCGCCTCGACATTAAACTGAAGTGACGGTTACGGCCGTTACTTTTCAAGACAACGAAAAGGAATGGCATGAAACTACACTGGTCCCCGCGCTCGCCGTTCGTGCGCAAAGTCAGCATCCTGCTCGACGAAACCGGCTTGTCTGCGCAGGTGGAACGCGTGCGCTCCGTGGCCGCCATGGCCACGCCCAACCCGGCCATCATGGCCGACAATCCCCTCAGTCAGATTCCCACGCTGGTGCTGGACGACGGCACGCCGCTGTACGACTCCCCCGTCATTTGCGAATATCTCGACAGCCTGCATGACGGCGCCCGCTTCTTCCCGGCCGCTGGCCCGGCGCGCTGGCTCGCATTGCGGCGGCAGGCGCTGGCCGACGGCATGCTGGCGATCCTGCTGCTGTGGCGCCAGGAGCGCATGAAAACCACCGTTCAGCAAATCCCCGCCTGGCTGGCCGCGTTCGAACTGAAAATTTTTACGTCGCTGGGCCGCCTGGAACAGGAAGCGGAGGCGCTGGCGCAGGACGGCTTCGACATCGGCCACCTCTCCGTAGGCTGCATGCTGTCGTACCTCGACTACCGCTTCGCGGACCTCGACTGGCGCACGCCGCACCCGCAGTTGGCTGCCTGGCACGCCGAATTCGAGCAGCGCCCCGCGGTGATGGCCAGCGCACCCGACGACGGCCCGGCCTGATTTCCCCCATATCCAAACTATCGCACACAGGAGTATTCCCATGGCTGGCCCCCTTTCCCATATCAAGGTGCTCGATCTGAGCCGCATCCTGGCTGGCCCGTGGTCGGGCCAGGTGCTGGCCGATCTCGGCGCGGACGTCATCAAGGTGGAGCGCCCGAAGGTGGGCGACGACACGCGCAGCTGGGGTCCGCCGTTCCTCAAAGACGCCGACGGCATCGAAACCCGCGAGTCCGGCTACTACCTGTCGGCCAATCGCGGCAAGCGCTCGGTCACGGTGGATTTGAACACGGCAGAAGGCCAGCAGATCGTGCGCGCGCTGGCCGCCGAATCGGACATCCTGCTGGAAAACTACAAGGTAGGCACGCTGGCCAAGTTCGGCCTCGATTACGCCAGCCTGAAGGAAGTCAATCCGGGCCTGATCTACTGCTCGGTAACGGGCTTTGGCCAGGACGGCCCCAAGGCGGAAAACGCCGCCTACGATTTCATGATCCAGGCCATGGGCGGCCTGATGAGCGTAACCGGCGAAATCGACGACCTGCCCGGCGGCGGTCCGCAAAAAGTGGGCGTGCCCATTGTCGACCTGATGACCGGCATGTACACATCGGTGGCCGTGCTGGCCGCACTGGCGCGCCGCGCCGAGACGGGCCTGGGCGACTACATCGACATCGGCATGCTGGACGTGATGGTTGGGTCGATCGCCAACCAGGGCATGAACTACCTGGTCTCCGGCAAAACGCCCAAGCGCAACGGCAACAAGCACCCCAACATCCAGCCGCAGGACGTGTTTGCGTGCGCGGACGGCCATATCGTGCTCGTCGTCGGCAACGACGGCCAGTTTGCCAAATTCTGCGAAGTGGCCGGCCAGCCCGACTGGCCCGCCGATCCGCGCTTTGCCACCAACGGCGCGCGCGTGCGTCACCGTGACGTGCTGCTGCCGATGATGGTGGAACTGTTCCGCACCAGGCCCATGAGCGTATGGGCCACGCAGCTCGACGAAGCAGGCGTGCCGTGCAGCCCGATCAATACCATTCCGCAGGTGTTCGAGGACGAGCAGGTCAAGCACCGCAAGATGCTGATCGACTTGCCCCACCCCACCGCCGGCACCGTGCCGCAAATCCGCAGCCCGATGCGCTTTACGCAGGCCGAACTGCAATTCGACCGCGCCCCGCCGCTGCTGGGCCAGCACACCAACGAAGTGCTGAGCGGCCTCGGCTTCGACCAGGCCCGCATCGACCAACTGGCGCGGGACGGCGTCATTTGAGCGTGCGCCGCCACGCCACCGACTATGACCCGCAGCAGTAACTCCGTCATTCCCGCGAAAGCGGGAATCCAATTCCGATCTGCCGTGTTGACTTACATTTAGGCCAACGACTTGCGCAAAAAGTGGATTCCCGCCTGCGCGGGAATGACGGATTACCGGCTACGTATTAATGATCCTTAAAGGATAGACCAAACACCATGCCATCTACCTCCCCACCCCGCATATCGCTACCCGATCCCGCCACCATGAACGCCGAACAGCGCGCGGTCTATGACGATATCGTCAGCGGCCCGCGCGCACGGCTGGTCGGCCCGCTGCGCGCCGCCCTGCACAACCCGGCGCTGGCCGACCGCTGGCAGAAACTGGGCGCGCTGCTGCGCTTTGGCACCAGCATCGACCCGCGCCAGAGCGAACTGGCGATACTGGTCACCGCGCGGCGCTGGAACAGCCAGCTCGAATGGTATATCCACGCCGCTGCCGCGCAAGCAGCCGGCCTGCCGCAAACGGTGATCGATGCCATTGCCATCGCCGCCCCACCCGCTTTCGACGACGCCAGCGACGCCGCCGTGTACGAATACACGCGCCAGCTGCTGCAACACGGGGTGGTGGACGACGCGGCCTACCAGCGCGTACTGGCCATCTTCGGCGAAGCCGGCACGGTGGAGCTGACCGCGATTACCGGCTATTACTCGATGGTGGCGATGACCCTGAACGCCCACCGCATTCCGCTGCCCGACGAAGGCGCGCTGCCGCCGCTGCAGGCAACCGATAACGGCCTGACCGACCTGCCGGCAGGTGCGGCATGAGCGCGGCGTTCGAAACGGTGGCGCCGCGCATGCCCACCGCGCCGCAGCACGCGCTGCCGCCCGGCGCCTGCGACAGCCACACTCACGTGTTCGGCCCGTACGACCGCTTCCCTCTGGTCCACGCGTCGACCTACGCGCCGCCGCTGGCGCCCGCCGCACTGCACCGGCAGATGCTGGCGACGGTCGGCGCGGCCCATGGAGTACTGGTGCAACCGGCGCCGTACGGCACCGATGCGTCAGCCTTGCTGGCCGCCCTGGCCCACGCCAACGGGCGGTTGCGCGGCGTAGCCGTGGCCGACGCCACCGCTTCGCTCGAACAATTGCACGCGCTGTACGACGGCGGCGTGCGCGGTCTGCGCTTCGTGGAAGTGAAAGCGCCCACCGGCGCACCATACGCGGGCAGCGTAGGCGTGAACCAGCTGCTGGCCATGGCCCCTGCCATGCGCCAGGCCGGCCTGCACGCGCAATTGTGGGCGCCCATCGACGCCTATCCCGAGCTGCTGCCGCAGATCCGCGCGGCCGGCGTGGACGTGGTGCTCGACCACATGGCGTGCATCAAGACCGAACGCGGTGTGGCCGATCCCGCGTTCCAGGCCGTGCTGCAGGCGGTGCGTGACGGCGGCGTGTGGGTCAAGCTCACGCTGTGCCGCGTATCCACGCAAGCCCCTGTTTACGCCGACGTGCGCCCGTTCCACGATGCGCTGCTGGCCGCCAACCCGGACCGCCTGCTGTGGGGTTCGGACTGGCCGTACGTGCGCATGGGCGACCAGTCGCCCGACGTGGGCGCGCTGCTTGACCAGTTTCATGAATGGGTACCGGATGCCGCGCTACGCCAGCGCATCCTGGTGGACAACCCGGCCGCGCTGTTCGGCTTTAACGACAACAAGGAATGACATGACCGACTATACCCAGCTGCACTTCACGGTCGAAGGCCACGTGGCCGTGCTCACGCTCGACAACCCGCCCGTCAACGCGCTCACGCGCATCCTCAACGACGAGTTGACCCATGCGCTCGACGTCATCTCCGAGACGCCCGACATCCGCGCGGTGGTGCTCACCGGCGCCGGCAAGGTATTTTGCGCCGGCGCAGACTTGAAAGGCCGAGCCGAGAACATCAAGCACCCGGGCGACATGATGGCGCACTCGCGCCGCACGCGCGAATGCTTCCATGCGATCCGCGAGTGTGCCAAACCGGTGATCGCCGCCATCAACGGCGCGGCGCTCGGTTCCGGGCTGGCGATGGTGGCGTCGGCCGATATCCTGATCGCCTCCGACCGCGCAGCGCTCGGGTTGCCGGAAGTGGACGTGGGGCTGCTCGGTGGCTGCAGCCACGCCATGCGCCTGTTTTCCCACTCGCGCCTGCGACGGATGGCGTTGACCGGTTACCGCGTGGGCGGCGATGAGTTGTACCGCCTGGGGATCGTGGAAGCATGCACCACGCCGGACAACCTGCTGCCCGAAGCGATGGCGCTGGCACAAGCCATTGCCTCCAAAAGCCCGGTCTCGACGCGGATGGGCAAGCACACCCTGAACGTGATCGAAACCATGAGCCTGCGCGACGGCTACCGGTACGAGCAGGACATGACGGCAGCAATCGGCCAGACCGAAGACGCAAAGGAAGCGCAACTGGCGTTCAAGGAAAAGCGCCTGCCGGTGTTTGTCGGTCGCTAAAATATAACGTCAGGGTCAGTGCCGACATTCGGACACAGGCCCTGCCGTTACATACCGTCTCAACGCGGCAATCCCGCCGCCCACGCCACAATCGCCTTTGCCACCGCTGCCGGCTGCTCCGGGAACAGCGCGTGGCTGGCTCCCGGTATCACTACCACGCTGGCCTTGTCGCCCAGCGCATCCGTCACTTCCCCGCGACCGGCAGCCGGCCGCCACGGATCGTCGGCCGCCTGCAAATCCAGTACCGGTGCATGCGCTACCGTCCACCACGCGCCCCGCTCCGGCACCTTGGCTGCGCTTCGGTAAGCCACAGCCAATTCGGGATGCCAGCCATCGAGCCACGGCCGTGCATCGCTGCCCGGTGCAAAGAATGCCCGTTGCAGGTGATGCAACCGCTCCGCCTCCGGCTGCCCCGCGTCGGCTGCGATATCCAGTGACTTGGGCAGCGACGGATCGGCGCCGGCACTGGCCGATGCGGCCATCACCACGCCGCGCACCAACTGCGGATAATCGAGATCGGTCACCCGCGCCACGTAATGGCCGTACGCATGGCCGACCACGATGGCGCGGCCGCCGCCCAGTTCGCGGATGGTCACCGCCACATCGGATGCCAGCGCGTGCAGGGTCAGTCCCTCCAGCGATCCGGTACTGGCGCCGATGCCGCGCGGTTGCGGGCGCAGCACGCGGTGGCCGGCGGCGGCAAGGCGCTGGGCGACGTCGTCAAAGTCCTCGCTGCCACGCTGCGACGACGGCAGCAGCACGATCGCATCGCCGTCACCTTGCACGATCACGTCGATTTGCGCTGCACCGTTGTGCACCAGCACCCGGCTGCGCGGCGACTGCGACTGCGCCTGGGCCAGCGCCATGGCTGCGATTAACGTTACCATCAATAGTCCCTTCTTATGCATATACCACCCCGCACCCGGCGCCGTCCGGCAGCGCAATCATCCCGTCGACCACCGGCAAGGCCGTGAACGGATCGTCGCACAAGTGCAGATGCTCGCCCAGTTCGCACCCGAACGGCAAGCTGGCCACGCAGGCGGCGGCTTGCAGCGCGTGGGCCTGCAACAGCGCCGGCCCGAACGTGGCGCCTACCCGGCACCCCACGTGACCGGCCTCGCAGATGGCCACCGCAGCGGCAAACTTGCGCAACCCTCCCAGCTTGGCCACTTTCAGGTTGATCACATCCACCACGCGCCCGCTCACCAGGCGCAGCACATCGTCGAGCGTGGCTGCGCTTTCATCGGCTTCGATCGCCACCGGCAGCGTGTCGGTCAGCAGCTTCATGCCGGTCCAGTCGGAGGCGGGCAGCGGTTGTTCGATCAGCGCGATGTCGTGGCGCTCCATGCGCGCGAACGCCGCCATCATCTGCTTGGCGCCGTACGACTGGTTGGGGTCGAGCGTGAGCACCACGTCCGGCCCGGCGGCGGCCCGTACTTCGGCCACGCGGGCAATATCGACCGCGCTGTCGCCACTGAGCTTGAGTTTCAGTTGGCGATAGCCTTGCAGCGCCAGCGTGGCCGCGTGGGCCGCCATCTCCGCCGGCGGCTTGATGGGCAGGATGCGCGCCTGCGCCACGTGCTCGCGCACTGCGCCGCCGAGCAGCACGTGCAAAGGAATCTTGAGCTGGCGCGCCAGCAGGTCGTGCAGCGCCATGTCGATGGCGGCCTTGGCCGAGTTGGCAAATGCGATGCGGCCATCCACTTCCGTCATGATCTGGCGCAGCGCCGCCGGGTCTTGCCCCGGCAGCAGCGGCAGCAGGAAGTCCAGCGCCGCGCGCACGCCGCCGCCCACGTCGGTAATGGCCGGTATGGCATGCGCATAACCGAGGCCGCGCACGCCGTTGCCGTCTTCCAGCACCACGGTCCAGCCATCAAGACGCGGCACGGTGGCGCGCGCGAATTTCCACGACGGGTCGCTGAGCGCCTGGCTGCATGGCTGCACGGTGGCCGATACGATATTCATGATGGATCTTTCAGAACAGGTGGCGCATGCCGAGATTGAATGCACGGTCGCCGGTGCCGATATCGATCGCGGAATTGACCGTGTAGCCGGCGCCGTTGCTGTTGGCCATGCGGCCGTAGGCCACATACAGGTCGGTGCGCTTGGACAGGAAGTACGAATAACCCACCGCCAGCAGCGTGGCGCCCTGGTTGAACGGGCTCCGGTCGTCCTTATGGATGTAGCTGGCGATCAGTTTGCCGGTGCCGAGGGGCACGGTGGCGCCGACCAGCAGGTCGCGGCTGTCCGGGCTGGCCACGGGTGCGACGAGCCGACCGTAAGCATTGGCAGCCGGCAGCTGGGCGCTGTTCAAACCCTTGTTGATACCGACCGCGAGATAGGTTTTGATAAAGCTGAAATCATAATTCATCGCAAACAGCACATTGCGGGCCGGGTCGCGGCCTTGCAGCGTGGCCGTGTTGTTGTTGCGGTAGTGGTAGCCCAGCCGCGCATTGAGCTTGCCGTCGGCATACACCAGCGCAGCGCCGGCAGAACTGCCGGTGGCCGAATCGCCGGCCACCTCGCCCGCTCCATAGGCAAATTCGGCGTTCACATGGTGCGATTTGGGGGTGATGTATTTGACGGTGTTGTTCATGCGCGCGCCCGAGTTGGCAAACACGCTGGAAAACACCCCGGCCAGCCCGGCCGCAAACGGATCGCCAACCTGCGCCATGATGGCGTAGTTGGGCGTGTACTGGCGGCCCAGAGTGAGCGTGCCCCAGTCCCGGCTGGCCAGGCCCACGTACACCTGGCGGCCGAACAGCAAGCCGCCCTGCCCCAGCGTGCCGGTATCGGCCTGGAAGCCCGATTCCATCAAGAAGATGGCGCTGTTGCCGCCGCCAAGATCTTCAGTACCCTTGAAGATCAGCCGCGAGCCGTTTTCTATGCCGCTACTCACCTTGGTCACCGAACCGGCAGCGCCACCGGCCTCGCGCACCACGCCCAGGTCCAGCATGCCGGACATGGTAACCGTCGATTGGGCACAGGCGCTCGCTGCCACGACCGAACATGCGGCCGCCATCCAGATAGTTTTTTTCACACAGTCTCCATTTATAAAGGTCATTGAATTGACCTATTGGTTTTTAGAGACTGTATGCGGCTTGCCGGCCGATGTCAAGTGCGCTCAGGTGCGCTCAAGCACCAGCGCGATACCCTGCCCCACGCCAATGCACATGGTGCACAGCGCGTAGCGGCCCTGGCGCCGGTGCAGTTCGTTTACCGCTGCCATCACCAGCCGCGCGCCCGATGCACCGAGCGGATGGCCGAGCGCAATGGCGCCGCCGTTGGGATTGACGCGCGCATCGTCGTCGGCGACGCCCAGTTCGCGCAGCACGGCCAGGCCCTGGGCGGCAAACGCTTCATTGAGTTCGATGACGTCGAAATCGGCCATGGTCAGTCCGGTGAGCGCCAGCACCTTGCGCGTGGCGGGCGACGGCCCGATGCCCATGATGCGCGGCTCCACGCCGGCGCATGCCATGCCCACCACGCGCGCGCGCGGCGTGAGGCCATAGCGCGCGGCATTGGCTTCGTCGGCCAGCAGCAAGGCTGCCGCACCGTCGTTGATGCCGGAGGCATTGCCGGCCGTAACGGTGCCGCCGGGGCGCACCACCGGTTTCAGCTTGGCCAGCGTGTCCAGGGTGGTGGCGCGCGGATGCTCGTCACGGGAGACCACGATGGCGTCGCCCTTTTTCTGGGCGATGGCGACCGGCGCGATCTCGGCGTCGAAGCGGCCCGCTGCCTGCGCCGACAAGGCTTTGGCCTGGCTGCGCATGGCCATCAAGTCCTGGTCCGCGCGGCTGATGTTGAACTGGTCGGCCACGTTTTCGGCCGTCTCGGGCATGCTGTCCACGCCGTACTGCGCCTTCATCAGCGCATTGACGAACCGCCAGCCCATGGTGGTGTCTTCGAGTTTCAGGCCCCGCGAAAAGGCGCTGTCGGCCTTGCCCACGACGAATGGCGCGCGGCTCATGCTTTCCACGCCGCCGGCAACGATCAGGCCCGATTCGCCGCTGCGGATCGCGCGCGCCGCCGTGCCCACCGCATCGAGACCCGAGCCGCACAAGCGGTTGAGCGTCACGCCCGGCACGCCGAACGGCATGCCGGCCAGCAGCGACGACATGCGCGCCACGTTGCGGTTATCTTCGCCCGCCTGGTTGGCGCAGCCGTACACCACGTCGGTCACCGCGTCCCAGTCCACTTGCGGGTTGCGGGTCATGAGCGCGCGCAGCGGCACGGCGCCCAGGTCATCGGCGCGCACGCCCGAGAGGCTGCCGCCATAGCGGCCGAAGGGGGTGCGCTGCGCATCGCAGATGAAGGCGTGGGACATAAGAGACTCCTGTAATAAGCAGTAAATGCTTATTATACTCAAAAGGCCATACTTATGACCTATTGGGCGGCGGACGGGAATACCAACGCCTGCAAATTGGCATAAAACGCCTGGATCGTCTCCGCCTTGCCGCTCACCTGCTGCACCACCAGCGCCACTTCGTGCTGGCCCGGCGCCAGTGCGAACACGAACGAACCATCGGCACCCTGGCGGTCGGGCACATAGTCGGCACCCTCGCCCGTGCCGCCAGACAGGTTGACGCGCTTGACCACCACCGGCTCGCCGCCATCGACCACCAGCGAGGCCCGCACCGAGCACGTACAACCGTCCTTGTTCAGGTTGCCAAGCTGGCTGGTGAACTGCACCAGCACGTCGCTGTGCCGGTCCAATTTCACGGTGGTGCTGGCCAGCGTCTTGATTTCCTGGCCGCTGATATTGGTGTGCTTGCGGTTGGGCGTATTGGCATACGACAGCCCCGCGCCGGCTGCCGCCTCGCTGGCCAGTGTCATCAATACCGGTACGGCCGCCAGCGTGGCCGCGATCAAAATTTTACGCATGTGATCTCCTTGAATTAAATTACATTGAATAGGCCCGACCATCACATCGACGATGGCGGCGACATGGAGCCGAGCAATACCGCCGCGATCAACGCACCGATCAACAGTACCGATTCCGCCCGCAACAGCAGCAGCACGTGCGGCGCCACCCACCCGGTCGATGTCACCAGCGGAAAACCGAATACCTTGTTATAGGCGCCGATGGCCAGCGCCAGCAGCACCAGCGCGCCTTTGATCAGCAGCACATTCGAATACGCGTTACCGGTCGCGTTGGACCAGCTGCCGATGCGCATGCTGGCGTTGTACACGCCCGTGACCACGATTCCGGCCAGGGCCGCGCCGGCCAAACCGGACAGGCGTTGCAGATAGACGCCCCGTTCCACCCGGTGCGCCATACCGGCTGCGCGGTGCAGCGGCACGATCAGCCACGCGGACATCAGCACAATGCCCACCCATACCACGGTGAACATCACATGCAGCCACTCCATGGCAAACTCGATGCTGAGCAGCCCTGCCTCGGCCGCGTGCGACGATAGCGCGCGGCTGCACGCGTACGCGGCCAGCAATATGGCCAACAGCGTGGCCTCCGGCGTGGCCGGAGTCGCAGTGCTCCGGCGCCGTGCCCGACCAGCCGCGCCCACCAGCACCAGGGCCAGCCCCATGATCGCCAGCCCCGCCAGGCAGTTGCGGCCGACCGACGTTTGCGATGCCGTCAGCCACACCACGCGGTGCGCGTGCGCCAGCGGCAGCCCGCTCATGGTGCAGGCTGCCGTGTACAGCCACGCGGCGCCACCGGCCAGGCAGGCGCAGGCCGCCCACGGTTCGCCGCGGCGCATCACGTCCGTGCTGCGCCGGGCGGGATAACCCGCGCCGCCGGCCAGGCAGTACCGGCTGCACAGCGAGCCGACCAGCCACGCATAGCCGAGGTACAGCACCACCCCGGCAACGCCCTGCAGCAGCGCCACGCCCGTCATTTATTTCACCGAGAACTTGAGGTCGCCTTCGCGACGATGGCCGTCCTTGCCGATCACGGCGTAGTGGGCCACGTACTCGCCCGCCACCAGCACGGGCGCCTGCAGCACCAGCACGGTGGGCGTGGCCGGATCGACCTTGGCCGCATCGGTGGACACCGTTACGCCATCGGCGCGGGCCAGCGTGATGGTGCTGAATGCCGGCTCCAGCGTTTCGTTGAACGTGACTTCGATCGCTTTCGGGGTTTTATCGAGCACGGCGCCGGCAGCCGGTTCCGACTTGATGACTTTCGGGTGGGCGGCAACGGTGCCGGCGGCGACCAGTGCCAGGGCCAACATCAGTGAGTGCAGTCGTTTCATCTTGCTTCCTTGGTTGTGGATAAAGAGGGATACCGGTGTCCAGCATGCAGGGGAAAGCAGGCCCGCTCAAGATCGCGGAACAGTAGGTGTATAAGCAGCACTTATATAAATCGCGCGCATGCCGGGAAGTATCCCTAAAACGCCGCATTTTTGTGCGCTTTTTGTCTTTTGCACCGCCAGCGCGCAGGGTTGCGCCAAAGCGGGGCAGCGTGATACAACTGTGAATTGCTCCCCTGTTTCGATTCACCAACACGCTATCGCCGCGCTTTCAGGATTATTTTTTTCAATTCAGGGGCTGGTCGCGAGAAAAGCGCACCAACTCTATAAGCAACGCTTATAGACCTATACCCCTCTTCGGTTGAGGCCCGGTTTTCATTCCTGAATACTGGATTTAGCAGATGACAAATGCAGATCCAAAAAAAACGCACTCAAGCGCAACATTCAAGGGGAATCGCCATGCTCAAGGAAACGCTCTTATCTCAATCGGTCCGCCAGATCTGCGCTTATGGCGCCTTCTGTCAGCGACCGGCGCTACTCGCGGTACCGTTCTCGCTGACGCTGCTGGCGTCAGCGTCGGCGCTGGCCCAGTCCGAAGCGCCGGTGGCCAGGGACGACGCCGCGCCACAGGCGGTGGTGGTGACCGGCTCGCGCTTCGGCAGCCGTATCGTCAGCGAATCGGCCACGCCGATCGACCTGGTGCCTGCCAGCGAACTGGCCGGCGGCGGCCAGCTGCAGTTGCAAACCGCGCTCAAGGAACTGGTGCCGTCGTTCAGCGTGTCGTCGCCGGCCGCTACCGGCGGCACGCTGGACTTTGCCAGCTCGCCCACGCTGCGCGGTCTCGGGCCCGGCGAGCTGCTGTTGCTGGTCAACGGCAAGCGCCGCCATTCCACCGGCACCCTGAATGTGAACAACCAGATCGGCCGTGGCGATGTGGCCTACGATTTCAGCACCATTCCCGTGTCGGCCATTGGCCGCGTGGAAGTGCTGCGCGACGGCGCCTCGGCCCAGTACGGCGCCGACGCGATTGCCGGCGTGATCAACATCGTGCTCGACAAGTCGCTGGGCGGCAGCGCCAGCGTGATGACTGGCATTACCACCGAGGGCGATGGCCAGGTCATCGAAACCAATGCGTCGCTCGGTGTACCGCTCGGCGACGACGGCGTGCTGCGCGCCAGCGTGCGCATCCAGGATCGCAAGGAAAGCAATCGCGCCCTGCCCGACACGCGTCAGCAGTACTTCGGCAACAACGGCACCACGGCTGCCTCGCCCTACTTCGGTTCCGGCATCGGCCTGACTCCGTCGAACGGCGCGCTCGATGCGCGCGAGGCCACCGTCGACCGCAACACCTACCACCTGGGCGACACGCCGTTCCTCAGCAAATCGATCTTCCTGAACGCGGAAAAGCCGCTGGCCGACGGCGTCAAGCTGTATGCCTTTGGCGGTTTCAGCCGCGTCAACGGCGAGTCGTACGGCTTTGCGCGGCGCGCGGCGCAGGACGAAACCGTGCGCAGCGTGCACCCCGATGGCTACACGCCGCTGGTCCACGTCGACATGGAAAACAGTTCGCTGGCCACCGGCGCCCGCGGCCAGGACTTGCTGGGCTTTGACTGGGACCTGTCCACCCAGTTCGGCCGCAGCAAGGTCGATTCGGGACGCAGCAATTCCAACAATGCATCGCTGGGCGACGCCAGCCCCACCACCGATTACTTCGGCGGCATCCGCTTCGGCCAGTGGACCAGCAACCTGGACTTGACGCGCGAGCTGGCCATGGCGGCGGGCGCGCCGGTCAAGCTGGCGCTGGGACTGGAATTTCGCAAGGAGTATTTCAAGGAGGTGGCCGGCAGCCTGAACAGTTACCAGAACGGCGGCGCCACCGTCATCGGCGGTCCCAACAACGGCAAGCCGGCGCCGATCGGCACCCAGCCCACCATCGGCAACACGCCGGCCGACGCCAGCAACACCCAGCGCCACAGCACCGCGCTGTATGCCGAGCTGGAACGCGACCTGACGCCGGACTGGATGTTGTCCGGCGCGGCCCGCTACGAAAACTTCTCCGACTTTGGCAACAGCTCCACGTTCAAGCTGGCCACGCGCTATGCCATCACGCCGCAGCTGGCCTTGCGCGGGTCGGTCAGCAGCGGCTTTCGCGCGCCGAGCCTGGCGCAGTCGCACACCAGCAACACGGCCACCATTTTCGTCAACGGCCTGCCCGTGGTGCAGCGCCTGGCGCCGGTGGACAGCCCGATTGCCCGCGCGCTGGGCGCCACCGACCTGAAACCGGAAGAATCGCGCAACGTGTCGGTGGGCGCGGTGTGGACGTCCGGCGCGTTCACCATCTCGGGCGACGCGTACCGGATCGCCATCGACGACCGCCTGGCGCTGTCGTCGCTGTTCCAGGATGCGCGGATCACAACGCGGCTGGCCAGCCTCGGTTACAGCGGCATCAACGCCGTGAGCTTCATGAGCAATGCCATCGATACCGTCACCAAGGGCATCGACGTGACGTCCAGCTACCGGCTGCGCATGGCCGAACGCGGCATTCTGACCATTACCGCCTCGGGCAACTACAACAAGACCGACATCGACCGCATCGCCGGCGCGCCGGATGCGCTTACCGCGCTGGGCATCACCACGCCGCTGTTCGATGTGACGCAGCAGGTGCGCCTGACCGATGCCTCGCCCAAGACCAAGTTCGTGCTGGGCCTGAACTGGAAAAAAGGCGACTGGAGCGTGAACCTGAATAATATCCGCTACGGCGAAGTGTCGGCAGTGGCATTCACCACGCTGACGCCCGCGCAGATTGCGGCCGTCACGCCCGGCTACGATGTGCGGCTGGTGCCGGTATCGGCCACGTCGGCCAACTCGCAGGTGGTGCAGACGTTCGGCGCCAAGATCATCACCGACCTGAACGTGACGTACACGATGGGCAAGGTGAGCCTGACTGTCGGCTCGAACAACCTGCTCAACGTGTACCCGGACAAGAACCTGGCCTCCACTGCCGCCAGCGTGGCGGCCGGCACCAACGGTTCGGACAACGGCGGCACGTTCCCGTATAACTATGTGTCGCCGTTTGGGTATACTGGCCGATCGGTGTTTGCCAAGCTTGACTACAAGTTTTAGTCCACATGATAAGGAAGAACATGACCGCAGCATACTCATCGCACCGCCGCATCGCCGTGGCGGTTGTCCTCCTCGGCATGAGCCTGAGCCAGTCCGCCATGGCGCAGCCGCCCACCACCGACCTGCTGGCCAAGGCCCGCGCAGCCGGCACCATCCGCATTGCCAACACCCAGAGCAGCGCGCCGTGGAGCATGCTGGACGAGAAAAACCAGCCGTCCGGCTACGACGTCGATGTGGCGCGCGAACTGGCCAGGCGGATCGGCATCGCCAGGGTGGTATTCGTGGCGGACACGTACAAGAACTTCGTTGAAGGCCTGCGCGTGGGCAAATACGAGATCGTCATGAACGACCTCACGCCCACCACCGAGCGGGCAAAGCTGATCGACTTCAGCGTGCCGTACGGCGTGGAGGACTTCCGCATCTTCGTGCGGTCCGAGAACACGACCATCCGCAGCCGCGCCGACCTGGCCGGCAAGCGCGTGGGCGCCACCAGCGGCACCACCAACGAATCGTGGGCGCGCGCCAACCTGCTGCAGTCCGACGTGCGCGGCTACGACAACGGCGGCTTCGTGTACTCCGACCTGGCCAACCGCCGCATCGACGCGGTGATCAGCTCCCACTTCGGCGGCATGAAGTACGCGACCGTGCACAAGCTGCCGGTCAAGGAAGTGGGCGAACCGCTGATTTACCAGCTGTCGGCGGCAGGCATCGCCAAGGGACAGCCGGCACTGCTGGCGGCTTTAAATCAAGGCATTACGTCGATGATCGCCGACGGCACCATCGACCGCCTGGGCAAGAAATGGGTGGGAGCCGACTACCAGATGCAGGCCACCATCATCAAGGGGCAGCAGCAGGGCGAAATCAAGCTCGCCCACTGACCGTGCTCCGGGCGCGTTCAGGTTGCGCGCCCGGTGGCCAGCACCTGCTCCAGCTGCCGTATTTCCCCTTCCATCTGGATCCGCATCATCCGCAGCAGTTCCTTGGCGTTTTCCGATAGCGGAATCCCCGGCCGGAACACCAGGAGCCCGGTAAAATTCACCTCGAGCGCCATGCGCTTGAGCACCAGCCCGCGCTTGACGAAATCGAGCGCCACGATCGGGTGCGCCATGCCGATGCCCACGCCGTGCAGCGCCAGCTCGCACACGGTGCCCGAATACGGCGTTTCGATGATGGGCCGCAGCACCTGCTGGTGCTGCTCCATCGCCAGCGCCAGCCGGCGCCGCGTGGCGTCTTCCGCATTCAGGGCGATGAACGGATAAGCTGCCAGATCCTCGGCCGTCAGCACCGGCTTGCGCACCAGCGGATGGCGTGCATGCATCACGATCACGCCCGGTACGCTCATGAACGGCGAATGCTCTAGCCCCGTCACCGACAGTTCGTCGGCCATCAGCCCGAAATCGAGCTGCCCGCTCGACACGTTCTGGTGTACTTCGCGTGAACTCATGATCTGGAACGACATCGCGATGCGCCGTTCGTCAAGCCCGAACGCGGCAATCGCGCGCGGCATGAAGCCGTTGCCCAGCGCCGGATACGCGGCAATCGCCAGGCGCCCCAGTCCGAACGATTTCAGGCTGCGAATGCGGTGCTTGATGCTCTCGAAACCGGCAAAGCAGCGGTCCACTTCCACCATCAGCGCCAGCGCTTCCTGCGTGGCCACCAGGCGTCCGCGCACGCGCTCGAACAGGCGCAGTTCCGATTGCGTTTCGAGCTTGCGAATCGACTGGCTTACCGCGGGCTGCGACACGTTGAGCAGCGCCGCCGCCTTGCTGGTGCTACCGGACTGCATCACTGCCCGGAACACCTCGATTTCCCGCATTTCCATGTATAAGCCCTGCTTATCAAGTTAGTCAAACGTCGTGTTGAGTCAATAGACGCGTTGGATGATACTACTCATCAGGACGGACATTCATCAACTTTTTTTAAAAAATTCCATGACCACCAAGCAGACTTTCGACCACCCGTTTGCCAGCCTTTCGCCGGCGGTGGTGCGCGCCTCCACCGTCGTATTCGACTCGCTCGACGACTTTGTCCAGCGCAAGCACCGCCAGCCCGACGGCTACAGCTACGGCATCACCGGCACGCCCACCGCGCGTGGTCTCGAACACAAGATTGCTGCTTTAGAAAATGGCCGCCATTGCGTGATCACGCCGTCCGGCCAGTCCGCGCTGATGACCACGGTGATGGGCTTCGTGCGCGGCGGCGACCACCTGCTGATTTCCGCCGCCTGCTATGGCGCGCTGAAAACGTTCGGCGAAAAGTGGCTGTCCAACATGGATGTGAACGTGGAGTTCTATGCGCCAGACATCGGCCGTGGCATCGAGGCGCTGATCAAGTCCAACACGCGCATGATCTGCATGGAGTCGCCGGGCACGGTGACCATGGAAATGCCCGACATTCCGGCCGTGACCGAAGTGGCGCGCCGGCGCGGCGTACTGACCATGATGGACAACACCTGGGCCAGCCCGCTGGGCTTCCGTCCGCTGGATCACGGCGTGGACTTCAGCATCGAAGCGGCCACCAAGCTGTTTGGCGGCCACTCGGATTTGCTGATGGGCTCCATCAGCATGAACGACGGCGAACACTATGCCACGCTGCGCGAAACCCAGAGCATACTCGGCCAGCAGGTGAGCCCCGACGACTGCTTCCTGGTGCTGCGCGGCCTGGAGACGCTGCAGGTGCGCCTGGCCGCACAAAGCGCCGCCGCACTCGACATCGCCCGCTGGCTGGAGCAGCAGCCGCTGGTGGACCGGGTGCTGTTCCCGGCACTGGAATCGGACCCGTTCCACGCGCGGTGGCAGCGCGACTTCCAGGGCAGCGGCTGTTTGTTCTCGCTGATTTTAAAGCCGGCGCCCGAACAGGCCATGCACGCGTTTTTCGACGCCCTGCAGCACTTCGTGATCGGCGCCAGCTGGGGCGGCGTCCACAGCCTGGCCGCGTACTATCCGGCCGCGTTGCAGGCGCAGCGCCTGTTCCCCGCCACCGATCAACCGGTCATCCGGCTGTCGATCGGCCTGGAAGCGCCGGCCATGCTGATCGCCGACCTGCAGGGCGGTCTCGATGCCTACGCCGCCGTGCGGTACAACGCCACCCGCACCCAAGGCTGACACCATGATCGATCTCCTGATTCGCGCCCAGCCGCTGCTGGAAAAGGCGGTGCTGGTGACGCTGGGCCTGGGCCTCGGTTCGTTCATCCTGGGCAGCATGCTGGGCATGGTGATTGCGCTGGCCCGCATGTCGCGCTGGCGCGCGCTGCGCTGGCTGGCGTTCTGCTACGTGTCGATTTTTCGCGGCACGCCGCTCCTGATCCAGATCCTGCTGATTTATTTTGGCTTGCCCAGCTGGGGCATCGTCATCGATCCGATTCCTGCTGCGCTGCTGGCCCTCACGCTGTTTGCCGCGGCATACCTGAGCGAGAATTTCCGCTCCGGCATCATCGCGGTGGATCGCGGCCAGTGGGAGGCAGCGCAGTCGATGGGCATGTCGTACCCCGTCACGCTGTGGCGCGTGATTTTGCCGCAGGCGATACGGATTGCCATCCCTACCCTGGGCAGCCGCCTGATTGCGCTGATGAAGGACACGTCGCTCGCGTCCACCGTCACCGTGGTGGAACTGACGCGCGTGGCAGACCAGATCGGCGCCACCACGTTCCGCTACATGGACATGTTCCTGCTGGTGGGCGCCATTTACTGGGCCATCAACCAGGTGCTGACCATCCTGCAAACCATGCTTGAAAACCGCCTCGCCAAACGTTACCAGTGACCGCCATGGACCATATTACAACTGACCAGAACATCCCGGTGCGCGTGCGCGGACTGACCAAGGCTTTCGGCGCCAACCAGGTGCTGCGCGGCGTGGACCTCACCGTTGCCAAGGGCGAGGTGGTGGTCATCATGGGGCCGTCCGGCTCCGGCAAGACCACGTTCATCCGCTCGCTCAATTTGCTGGAGACGCCCGACGGCGGAACGGTCGAGGTATGCGGCATCGCCATCGACGGCGCGCAGGCTGCCAGCTCGCGCCACGAGCGGCGCAAGGTGGCGCAGATCCGCCAGAAGACCGCCATGGTCTTCCAGTCCTTTAACCTGTTCCCGCACATGACGGCGCTGGGCAATGTGATCGAAGGCCTGGTTTCCGTGCGCGGCATGGCGCGCGGACCGGCGCGCGAACGGGGCCGCGCCCTGCTCGATCGCGTGGGCCTGCTGGCCAAGGAAGACGCGTATCCGGCCCGGCTGTCGGGCGGCCAGAAGCAGCGCGTGGCGATTGCCCGGGCGCTGGCCATGGAGCCGGAAGTGATTTTCTTCGACGAGCCCACGTCCGCGCTCGACCCCGAACTGCGCGATGAAGTCTTGAAAATCATGCGCGAGCTGGCCAATGACGGCATGACCATGCTGGTGGTGACCCACGAAACGCGGTTTGCCCGCGACGCCGCCGACCGCATCGTCTTCATGGAAGGCGGCGTGGTGGTGGAAGACGCCCCGCCCGACGTGTTTTTCGGCCCGCAGGCGAGCGAGCGCAGCAAACAGTTTCTCGGCCAGTTGCACGACTGACCGCGTCTTACATTTTTCATTCGAGGAGTAGTTATGCGTCGTAGATCTTTTGTAGGCGGCATGATGACCGCCGGTGTACTGGCGGGTCCCGCCCTGGCGGCCGCCGGCAAGGTGCGGCCCAAGGTGGGCGTGATCGGCGGCGGCATCATTGGCGCCTCGATCGCCGCGCACCTGGTGGACGCCGGCGCCGACGTGATCGTATTCGAGAAAAACACGCCGGCCAGCGGCGCCACCCAGGCTTCGCTGGCGTGGATCAATCCCAGCACCGTCAACACCCATTACCGCGACCTGCGGCTGGAAAGCATGGCGGCCTGGGTCAAGCTCGACCAACGGTTGCGGCTGGGCGTGATCTGGGGCGGATCGATCAGCTGGACCGACAAGCCGGACAAGGAAATCAATCTGAACAAGCGCATTGCCGCCTTGCGCAACACGGCGGCCGAACCGACCGTGCTCGATGCCAGGCAGATTGCCGAGATGTGCCCGTACATCGCACCCGGGGAAACCCGCGTGGGCTTCTACCTGCCCAATGACGGCCATATCGACCCCGTGGACGTCACCCAGCGCTTGCTCAGCTACGCGAAAATGAAGGGGGCGCAGGTAATCTTCCCGTGCGCAATCGAGAGCGTGACCATGGTTAATGGGCAACTCAAGGGCCTAAAAACCAGCAAGGGCGATTTTGCGCTCGACCAGCTGGTGGTGGCGGCCGGCACCGATACGTCGGCCGTGCTGGCCATGGCCGGTTTCACCATGGGCATGAACAGCGTGCCGGGTTTGAACGTGCACACCAAGCCGATTCCACACGTGACCAAGATGGTGTACGACTTTTCCAGCGCGCTGGAATTCAAGCAGATGCCCAATGGCGAGGCAGTGGTGATTTACGTCGGTGGTCCACCGAAGCTGCCGGTGCACGAGCCGGTGTTCAGCAAGGCGGTTACCGCGTATCCGAGCCAGGAGCTGGCGGACGCCCATGCGAAAAGCCTGCTGTCCAAGGCGGCCGTGTACTGGCCGGGACTGGCCAATGCGGTGCCGGACAAGATCCGCGTGGGCTTCCGCCCGGTGCCGCTCGACGGACTGCCCGTGATCGGCGCGGTGCCGGGCGCCAAGGGCGTGTACGTGGTGGCCACGCACAGCGGCGTGACGCTCGCGCCCATCCTCGGCCAGTTTGCCGCGGCCGAAATCATGGGTGGCGCCAGGCCCGACATCCTGGCGCCGTATCGCCCGGAGCGGTTTGCCCATGCCCCGGCCAAGGCGGTGGAAGGCTAGCCGATGCGCATTGCGGGTTGGCGCGCGCCGCGCGGCTTATTGAGCGCCTTCACGGTTTCGCTGAAACAGTCCGCGCCAACGGCTGGCATAAATGTTGCGTGATGCACATAACACAGTTATTGTCGCATCAGCGCCATTTATAGGAAGGTCATTTTGAAACAGCACACGCTCAAGTTCGTCGCCACCACCCTGGTGCTGACTCACGCCACCGGCCTGGTGGCCGCGCAGGATTACGCCAAGTACAGCCCCGCCGCCCAGGAAGCCGAGCTGGCGCAGACCGCCGTCTCGCGCCTGGGCGTGATGGTGCCGATGCGCGATGGGGTGGCTCTGTCCACCGATATCTATACCCCGAAAAATCCGCAGGCAAAGCAGCCGGTGATCCTGTGGCGCACACCGTACAACGAACACAAACTGCGCGGTCCCACGCTGCGCTACGTGCTGGAGTCGGTCAAGCGCGGGTACACCTTCATCGTGCAAAACGAGCGCGGACGCTACTTCTCGCAGGGTAAGTGGGAGATCCTCGGCCATCCGCAAACCGACGGCTACGATGCGCTGACGTGGATCGCCGCCCAGTCCTGGTCGAACGGCAAGGTGGGCACGCTCGGCTGCTCGTCGTCGGCAGAATGGCAGTTGGCCTTGGCCGGCATGAACCACCCGGCCCATGCGGCCATGGTGCCGATGTCGGCCGGCGCCGGCATCGGCAAGGTGGGCCGCTTCCAGGAACAAGGCAACTGGTACACCGGCGGCGTGCCGCGCAACCTGTTCTTCGTATGGCTGTACGGCGTGGATAACCCGCTGCGCGCCGAACTGCCCGCATCGCTCACCGACGAGAAAATGCGGGCACGGATCGAAGCATATAACGACCTCGATGCGACCAAGCCCAAGGTGGACTGGAACAAGCAGATCAAGCACCTGCCGGTGAACCAGATGCTCACCGACCTGGGCGAACCGCCCGCCACGTTCGAACAGCTGATCGCGCGCACGCCGGCCGATCCGGCCTGGAACACGGGCGGCCTGTATCACGAAGGCATGGGCTGGGGTGTACCGGCGCTGTGGTTCAACACCTGGTACGACGTCTCGATCGGCCCGAACATGGAGCTGTTCAACCATGCGCGCACCGCCAACACCGACCGGGAGGCCAGCGCCAACCAGTACGCGGTGATCGCGCCGGTGCCGCACTGCCAGTTCTCCAAACTGGGCCCGAACACGGTGGTCGGAGAGCGCGACCTGGGCGACACCAGTTTCGATGTCGACGGCGCCGTGTACGGCTGGTTCGACCGCTGGCTCAAGGGCAACGGCAAAGCCTTCCCTGCTGCCACGCCACGGGTGCAGTACTACCTGATGGGCGCCAACCGCTGGCAAAGTGCAGCCCAGTGGCCGCCGCAGGAAGTCAAACCGCTGCGCCTGTACTTGCGCTCGGGCGGCAAGGCCAACTCGCTGTATGGGGATGGCCGCCTGCTTAGCGAAGCGCCACCGGCCAACGAGGCGCCCGACCGCTATCGCTACGATCCACTGAACCCGGTGCAAACCATCGGCGGCGGCGACTGCTGTAACGGCGGCGTGGTGATCCCGGGCGCGTTCGACCAGCGCCAGATCGAGTCGCGCCACGACGTGCTGGTGTACACCAGCGACCCGCTGCCCAAACCGGTGGACGTGGTGGGCTATGTCGATGCGGTACTGAAGGTATCGTCGAGCGCAAAAGACACCGACTTCGCCGTCAAACTGGTGGACGTGGCGCCCGACGGCACCGCGCTGATCATCGCCGACACCATCTTCCGCGCGCGCTACCGCAACGGCTACGACAAACCGCAGCTAATGACGCCGGGCGAAGTGGTCACGATTCATCCCACACCAATGACGACCGCCAACCAGTTCGCGGCCGGCCACCGGATCCGGGTGGAAGTGACATCGTCGAACTTCCCCAAGTTCGTGCGCAACCTCAACACCGGCGGCGCCAACGAAAACGAGAAAGAAGGCGTGGTGGCCGATAACGCCATCCACCATGCAGGCGAAGCGCAGAGCTACATCGAATTACCGGTGTTGCGCTGATTTACTTCAGGGTCAGTGCCGACATTTGGACACGAGCTCATCAAGATAAGGCCGAGTGCGTGTCCGATTGTCGGCACTGACCCCGAAGTTGTTTCTCGAAACAGACAGCTTCGACTTTGCCGGCGTATTTGCCGTAATTGGGTATCCGCGTGTAGCCGTGCCGCTCGTAGAACGATACGGCTTTTTGATTGACGGCCCGCGTTTCCAGCTGTAGCGCCACGAACCCCAGTTGTTGCGCTTCCTGTTCCAGGAATGCCAGCACGGCCGAACCGGCGCCAGGCACGCGCGAGTACATGCGCTTGATTTCAGCGACGCCGGTCGCCAACGGGCGGAAGGCGCCGCATCCGACCGGGTGGCCGTTCACGTTGCGGGCCACCACGAACCGGGCGTTTTCCACGCGCACGTCGTTGGCATCGAAGGACGCTTTACCGCTGCTGCCGGTAATTGCTTGCAGCGCGGCGGATAGTTCATCAAGTAAAACCATGGCGTCGGCAGTTCCGGGATCTTCGGTCACGACAACAATCACTTTGAGTCCTCCTGCATCATTTGAACATGAGTAAGCCAGCGCTCCACGGTTGCCAGTTCGTCGGCAGAAAACCCCGCGGTCAGGCGCTGATTGAGTTCCTTGAGCACGGCGCCAGCCTGGGCGCTGGCCTGCTGACCAGTGGCGGTCAGGTGCAGCCGGGTGATGCGGCCATCGCTGGCGTCGCTAGTGCGGGCCACCAGTTGCGCCGCTTCCATCCGCTTCGATAAATTGGTGACGGCGGCCGGCGCCACGTCAAGCGCGGTGGCGATTTCGCCCACCGTGGCCTGGTTGCGCGCGGTCAGGAAAAACAGCAACCCTGCCTGAGCAGAACTGATACCGTCCCAGGCCTGCGGCCGGGTTTCGATCCAGCGCTGCAGCGCCTTCTGCGCGCGATTGAGCAGGAAGACGAAGCGCGGCGGCTTGGCTGCGCGGGTCATGGCTGGCGTGCGCCCTGCTCCGGGCAGGCACGCTGGCCATCGACGCCGGCCGTGGCCAGCTGCTGGTGCAGCCACAGGCCGATCTGCGACCACAGCGCCGCTGCCGACCGGCGGCGGAAAAATCCCATGTGACCGATCGATGGCAACCCCGCCTGCGCCGGCTTGATGTGGCGCCGTTCCATCGACGCGTTGACCAGCGGCGCAACCAGCGCGTCGACCGCAGCGCGATTGGCCCACGGATCGTCGTCAAAACTGAGCACCAGCAGCGGAATGGCCACCCGCTGCATGCGTGCCGTCGCATCGACGACGGGATCGTCGAAGAAATAGCGGCGCAGCGCGGTCCAGCGGCTCCACTGCCGCATCACGCCGGCCGGCAAGTCTTCACCCAATCCGAGCTTGCTGAGCGGCATATAGCCGCACGCCGCGCACAGCACCGGCGCCACCACCCGCATCAACAGCCGGATACGCAAGCGCTCCGCTGCGCCGCTGATGCCAGCCGTGGCGCCCGCGTGCGACGCCACCAGCACCGCGCCGCGCAGGCTGGCCGTGGCGGCGGACAGTGCCACCGCGTGGCCACCGAGACTGTGGCCCACGGCGAACAGCGGCAATCCGGCAAAGCGCGCCGCGGCCCAGCGCGTGACCGCAGCCGAATCGTGCTCGATCCAGTCGGCCATGGTGACATCGAAGCCGCGCAGGCTGGCGGGGCGCGAGCTCCCCGTGCCCCGGTAATCGTAGGTGATGGCGTGGCAGCCAAGGTCGGTGAGGTAGCGTGCAAACGGTTCGTAATAGCGCTGGTCGATGGCGGTGCCAGGATGGATCAGCACCATGGCCACCGGCGCGGCCGCCGTCCATAACCGCGCCCCTATGGCCTGGCCGCCTGCCATGTCGATGGTGACGGTCTCAACTCCCTGCTTCGCTTGCATGGTATACCTGATTCGTTAACGTGTTAACGAACTATACCTTATTTCGGGGCGTCTTCGAGTTTGAACACGCTCACCACCTGGGCCAGCCGGGCAGCCTGGTCTTGCAGCGATTGCGCCGCAGCTGCCGCCTCTTCCACCAGCGCGGCATTGCGCTGGGTGGCGTCGTCCATCTGCACGATCGATTCGTTGATCTGGCCTATGCCCTGGCTTTGCTCGTGGCTGGCCGACGCAATCTCCGCCATCAAGCCCGCCACGCCCTGCACCGAGGCGACGATTTGCTGCATGGTCGTACCCGCGCCGCCCACCAGCTGGTTACCGGCGGTGACGTTGGCTACCGAATCGTCGATCAGGCTCTTGATTTCCCTGGCGGCGGCCGTGGAGCGCTGGGCCAGGTTGCGCACTTCGGACGCCACCACGGCAAAGCCCCGGCCCTGCTCACCGGCGCGCGCCGCTTCCACTGCAGCGTTGAGCGCCAGGATATTGGTCTGGAAGGCGATGCCGTCGATGACGCCGATGATGTCGGCGATCTTGTTGGAGCTTGCCGTGATCGCGGCCATCGTTGCCACCACCTGCCCCACCACCTCGCCGCCCTGGATGGCGTGGTCCGAAGCAGCCGACACCAGCGCGTTGGCCTGACGCGCATTGTCGGCGTTCTGCCTGACGGTGGACGTCAGCTGTTCCATGGCAGCGGCGGTTTCTTCCAGGTTGGAGGCCTGGGCTTCGGTGCGGCTCGACAGGTCCAGATTACCGGAAGCGATTTCACTGGACGCGCCGGCAATCGCCGTGGTGCTGTCTCGCACCTCGCCTATCGTCGTGTTGAGCGACGAGACGAAACGGTTGAAGGCGTGGGCCAGCGCGCCGATTTCGTCTTGCGATTCGACCGGCATGCGCCGGCTCAGGTCACCCTGGCCGCTGGCGATTTCGCCCAGCATCTGCGCGGCGCGCGACACCGGCGCCGCGATCGCCCGGCTGATCAGGAAAATCGCGAACAGGCCGATACCGCCGCCCACCAGGCCCGCCACCAGCGCCGACACCGTGGCCGACCTGGTCACGTTGCCGAGCACCTCGGCTTGCGGCACTTCGGCCACCACGTACAGGTTCAACTCGGGCACGAACGATGAGGCGACAAACTGCTTGCCGGCCGCCCCCGTGTAGGTGGCGTGGGCGAACGGCGCGCCGCCCAGCAGGGTCGCGCTCAGTTCAGGGGTAAAACCGGGCAGGTTTTGCAGCAGGTGCTTGCCGTCCACCAGGGCCGGATCGCGGTGGATCAACACGGTACCGTTGGCGCGCACCAGGTAGACAAAGCCCGATTTACCCACCTTGTACGACCGGATGGTGTCGGCCAGCGCATCGACGGCCAGGCCCACGCCCGCCACGGCCTGCTTGCCGTCGGCAGTTTCCACGCGGGTGTTGATGAACAACTGGTAGGCGGTGGCGCCCGGTTCCTTGTCGATGTCGAGCGTGTACGGCTTGCCGCCTGCGAGAAAGCCGTAGAACCACTGGTCGCTGGCCGCGCCCTTGTCCAGCGTGCGCAGCAGACCCTGTTCGCTCAGGTACTTGCCGCTCTCGCGCGAGATCCAGAACACCGTGGCGGCCCGGTTCCTGTCCTTGATTTGTTGCGCATAAGATTGCCACGCCGCCATGCCGTCATCGGCCAGGCCCCGGCTTTCCCATTGCTGTACATAAGTGTTGTTGCCCACCGATTGGGCCACGGCGAGCGGCTGGGCGATCTGGCGCAACAGATCGTTGCGGATTTCGCCGATCTGGGCCGGCAATTCCAGTTCGATCACGCGGGTACGAATGCCCTGCCCGGTCATGCTCACGCTGAGCACAGTGGAGATCACCAGGAACAGCAGCAGGCACAGGCCCATGCTGAGCATCAGTTTTTTCTGGATGGAGTAGCGGTGAAGGAGATGCATCGAAGGTCCTGGAAGTGAGCCGCGCGGGAACATGACGCAGATGCACGATGATAGCGGCGTTGACCTCGCTGCCGGCTCATCGGATATCACTTATGTTGCACAGCAACAACGACGTCGGTGAAATGGATGGTGACGGCCAGGCCGGGTCCTTGCGGGCTGTCGGCCAGCGCGATGGTGGCGCCGTTGCGCTCGGCCGCGCGTTCGGCGATTGCCAGTCCCAGGCCGCTGCCCGATTGCTCCTGCCCCAGGATGCGGTAGAACCGTTCGAACACTTTCTGGCGCAGCGCCGGCGCAATGCCGGGGCCCTGGTCGGTGATGGTCAGGCGCGGGCCACCTGGTGCTTGTTCCAGCCGGATGCCGATCCGGCCATCGTCCGGCGAGTATTTGACGGCATTGCCGATCAGGTTATCGAGCATCGCGCCCAGGCTCTCCACGTGCAGCGGCAGGTGGCAGGCGGGCGGCGCGGAAAATTCGATCTCGATATTGCGGTGCAGGGCCAGCGGCACCGCCATTGCCAGCCGGTCGCGCACGAACGCGCCCAGTTCGATCACCGGCAGCGCCTCGCCTTCCGGCCCCGCGCGCACGCGCTCGAACGCCAGCAACTGGTGCACGGTGTGCGTGGTGCGCGCCACGCCTTCGCGTACGCCGGCGGCCGGTTCGGCGCAGCGCGCGGCGGTTTCGCCACTCACGCGGCTGAGCAAGACGTGAGCGTTGATCTGGATCGCCGCCAGCGGCGTTTTCAGTTCGTGTGCGGCGTCGGCCAGGAATTCGTGTTCGTGCTCGATGCGCTGCTTCAGGCGCGCCATCAGTGCATTGGTGGCCGCCACCAGCGGCGACAGCTCCCGATATTTGGAATCGGGCAGCGGCGACAGATCGGCGTCGGACCGCTGCTCGATGGCGGCGGCAATCGTGCGCAGCGGTTTGAGGCCGATGCGCACGATCAGCCACGCGGGCACCAGCAGCAACGGCAGGCTGAAAATGGTGGACGACAGCAGGAAGTTGACGCCCCACAGGGTGAGCATCCATTCATCGTCCACTTCGTGGCTGCGCTCCACCACCACGCCGGTAGCTTCGTCGCGCTCGGACCAGCGCACCCACGCGTAGTGCCCATCCTCCGCTTTGGCAGGCAGCACGTCGGGCAGCTCCGGTTGCGAGTTGTAGATCAGGCGCCCGTACTGCCACACGCGCAACCGCACGCGCGAATGGTAATCGAGTTCCTTGAACATCTGCACGCGCGCGGCCTCGCTGTGTTCCAGCGTTTCGCGCATCTGTTGGGGCCGGCCGGCGATGTCGCGCATGTGCATCAGCAGCGCCCGCACGTGGGCGCGGTTTTCGCTGGACGTGCGCATGGTTTGCGTGGCCTTCGCTTCCAGGAACACCCACAGCAGTCCCAGTAACGCCACCGCGATGATCACGCAGCTAAACCCCAGCATCAGGCGCCGGAACAGCGACGCTTGCATTCCCCGGCCCAGGCGTTTCAACATGCTCGTCCCCTTCACGCCTGCGCCATGTAGCCGACGCCGCGCACGGTGCGGATCGCGGTCTCGCCGATCTTCTTGCGCAGGTTGAAAATATGGACGTCGAGGGTTTGCCCCTCGCTGTGCGGCAGTGCGCGCTTTTCCAGCTCGGCGCGGGTGAGCACGCGGTCCGGCTGCTTGATCAGCGCCAGCAGCAGCGCAAACTCGGTTTTCGACAGCGTGACCGGTGCGCCGCTGCGCGTGACGTGCATGCGCGCCTCGTCCACCGTGATGGCGCCGGCCGTCCATACATGTTCGGCGGCGTCCATGGTGCCGCTGCAGCGGCGCACGATGGCGCGCAGACGTACCAGCAGCTCGGGAATTTCGAACGGTTTGATCAGGTAGTCGTCGGCGCCGATGTCGAAGCCATATAAACGGTCCTGCAGGCTGTCGCGCGCAGTAATGATCAGTACCGGCAGGCTGTAGCCGGCCGCGCGCATGGCCTGCAGCAGGTCGGTGCCGTCGCCGTCGGGCAGGCTCAGATCGAGGATCACGGCGTCGAAATGCTCGGCCTCCACGCGCTCCATGGCGCCCGCCGTCATGCGCAGCCACACGCAGGTATGGCCTTCATCCTGGAACACCGCCAGCAGCGCGCGGCCAATCGCCAGGTCGTCTTCGATCATCAGAATCTTCATGCGCCGAGTGTAGCAGTTCGATGTTGTGCTGGCGATACGCACTATCTTCAGGTTGGATTCAGATATGCGCATCAAAGCGTCAACGTTTCCGCCAGCGCATTGACCGTACGGTGCGCATGCCCGACCATCTTCCGAGCCGCGTGCAGCGGCGGAGACAATCACCGGAGTACCCATGATGAATAAGACAATGCGCGTCCTGCCCCTGCTGGCAGCGCTGCTCACCGCAGGGACGTGCCACGCCCAGGCCCAGGCCAGCATCGCCGATCCGTACACGCCCGTGCCGTACGTGCAGTTCCAGCACGCCGACTGGACCAAAAGCGCCAGCATCTACCAGATCAACACGCGCCAGTTTACGCCCGAAGGCACCTTCAGGGCGGCCACGGCGCAGTTGCCAAGACTGAAAGCGCTGGGCGTGGACATCCTCTGGCTGATGCCCATCCACCCGATTGGCGACGTCAAACGCAAGGGTACCCTGGGCAGCCCGTACGCGGTGCGCGACTTCCGCGCCGTCAACCCGGAACTGGGCACCATGGCCGACTTCAAGGATTTCGTGGCGGCTGCCCACGCCAATGGCCAGCGTGTGATCATCGACTGGGTGGGCAACCACACGTCGTGGGACAACGTGCTGCGCGCCAGCCACCCGGACTGGTACGCACGCGGCGCCGACGGCCAGCCGCAGCCCACGCCGTGGTTCGACTGGGACGACATCATCGACCTCGATTACAGCCAGCCGGCGCTGCGCCGTTATATGACGGAAGCGCTGCTGTACTGGGTGCGCGAAGCAGACATCGACGGCTACCGTGCGGACGCCGCCGGCCTGGTGCCGCAAGACTTCTGGGACCACGCCGCGCGCGAGCTGCGCGCAGTCAAACCGGTATTCATGCTGGCCGAGTGGGAAAGCCGCGATCTGCACGCGCGCGCGTTCGATGCCAGCTACGCTTGGAGCTGGTGGGAAGCCGTGAAACTGGTGGCCGAGGGCCGCGCCGACGCCACATCGCTCTACAGCTACTACGCCTGGAACCGCAAGTTCTATCCGCGCCAGGCCTACCGCATGCTGTACACCACCAACCACGACAAGAACGCCTGGGAAGGCACAGAGTTCGAAATTTTCGGCCCCGCCACCGACGCGATCATCGCGTTCTCGTTCATGAGCGAAGGCATGCCGATGATCTATAACGGCCAGGAGGCGGGCAACCGCAAGCGCCTGGCGTTCTTCGACCGCGATCCCATTCAATGGCAAGACTCGCCCTACTTCGCGTTTTACCAAAAGCTGCTGCGCCTGAAAAAGACCAATACCGCGCTGTGGAACGGCGAGTACGGCGCGCAGATGGAGCAGGTGCCCAACAGCGGCCAGAAGCAGGTATTCAGCTTCGTGCGCGCCAACGACCGGGACAAGGTGTTTACGGTACTGAACCTGTCCAACAAGGCGGTCGACGTCACTTTCGGCAAAACCCTGCACCACGGCGTGTACCGCGATTTCGCCAGCGGCGCCAAGGTACGCGTGGATGCCGCTACCACCTTCCATCTCGCGCCATGGAGTTACCGGATCCTGGTCAAATGATGCAGCAAGCTATTCGTACCATCGTCATCGTGGGTGGCGGCACGGCGGGCTGGATGACGGCCGCCGCGTTGAGCAAAGCGCTGGGCGAGCGCATCGCCATCAGGCTGGTGGAATCCGACGACATCGGCACCGTGGGCGTGGGCGAATCGACCATTCCTATGATCCGCCGCTTCAACGAAGCGCTCGGGATCGACGAAGCCGGCTTCGTGCGCGCCACCAGAGCCACTTACAAACTCGGCATCGAATTCTGCGACTGGGGCCGCGTGGGCGACCGCTACATGCACGGCTTCGGGCGCTTCGGCCAGGACCTGGGCGCGCTCGACTTCCACCACTACTGGCTGCGCCAGCATCACATCGGCCGGGAACACGACCTGGGACGGTACTCGATCAATCAGATGGCCGCACGCGCGGGACGCTTCATGCCGGCCGATCCGGCGCTGGTCAATTCGCCGCTGGGCGACATCACCCATGCGTACCACATCGACGCCGGTCTCTATGCGCGCTACCTGCGTACCTATGCGGAAGCGCGCGGCGTGCGCCGCACCGAGGGCAAGGTGGTCGATACCGTGCTGCGCACGGGGGACGGCCACGTGGAAGCGGTCTGCCTGCAAAACGGCGAACTGCTGCACGGCGACCTGTTTATCGACTGCTCAGGCTTTCGCGCGCTGCTGATCGGCGCGGCGATGAAAGCTCCGTGGGAAGACTGGCATCACTGGCTGCCGTGCGACAGCGCCTGGGCCGTGCCGTGTGCAAGCACCGGCGACCTGCTGCCTTATACGCGCGCCACCGCGCGCCCGGCGGGCTGGCAATGGCGCATCGGCCTGCAGCACCGCACCGGCAATGGCCATGTCTTCAGCAGCGCCCACATGGAAGACGACGAAGCGCGTGACATCCTGCTGGCCAACCTCGATGGCGCGCCGCTGGCCGAGCCGAAACTGCTGCGGTTTTCCGCCGGTTGCCGCACCACGCCATGGCAGCGTAACGTGGTTGCCATCGGCCTGTCGTCGGGATTCCTGGAACCGCTGGAATCGACCAGCATCCACATGATCCAGACCGCGATCGCGCGCCTGCTGGCGTTTTTTCCGGACCGCGCGGTCGCCCAGGAAGATATCGACGAATACAACCGCCAGAGCGCATTCGAATACGAACGCATCCGCGACTTCCTGATTTTGCACTATCACGCCACGCAGCGCGCCGACACCGCATTCTGGGATCACTGCCGCACCATGACATTGCCCGATACCCTGCAGGCCAGGCTCGATCTGTGGCGCTCGCGCGGGCGCGTCGTGCGTGCCGGCGACGAACTGTTCACCGAAGTGGGCTGGCTGCAGGTGCTGGTCGGCCAGGGCGTTACCGCCGACGGCTATCACGCGCTGGCCGATGTCCTCGATGAACGGCAGATTGTCGGCCATCTCGCCAACGTCGCCGCCGTCATGCGCACATGCGTGGACGTCATGCCGCCGCACGGCACTTATATCAATCACCTGCTTCGCTCAACACCCCGGGACACGCATGCAACTGCAAGCCAATAAACACCGCTGGATCTCCACCGCAGGCTGCGTTGCCTTCGGCATCGTGGTCAGCACCGCCAACGCATGGGCCGACGAATTGCTGGCAACCGCCTCGTCGCCGGGCAAGGTGCTCGACGTGTCGGTGCAGGTCGCCAAGGACGGCCGCCTCGCATACCAGATCTCGCGCCACGGCAAGCCGTTGATCGCAGCGTCACGCCTGGGCTTCGTGCTGGCCAACGGCGCCCCGCTGGACGCCGGCTTTAAAATAGCGCGCCAGCAGGTGACCACGCATGACGACACCTGGGAGCAGCCGTGGGGCGAGCGCCGTTTCGTGCGCAACCACTACACGCAGTTGCGGGTGGACGTACGCCAGAAGGACGCGGCCGGGCGCCGCCTGGTCATCGTGTTCCGCGTGTTCGACGACGGTGTGGGCTTTCGTTACGAGTTTCCCAAGCAGACGCACATGAAGGCGATCCACATCAGCGACGAACTGACCGAGTTCGTGGTGGCGCAACCGGCCGAGGCCTGGTGGCAGCCGGCCGGCGAGGTAATGGCGCTGGAATACCCGATCCGGAAAACCGCGCTGGGTGAAGTGGGCATGGCCAACACGCCGCTCACCGTTCGCACCGATGACGGCACCCATATCGCGTTCCACGAAGCGGCGCTGGTCGATTACGCCTCGATGTGGCTGCGCCGGGTGGAAGGCCAGAAATTGCGCGCGCACCTCACGCCATCGACCAGCGGTCCGGCCGTGGTGCACAAAGGCGCTTTCAACACGCCATGGCGCACGATGCAGATCGCCGACGATGCGCCGGGCCTGTACATGTCCGACCTGATCCTGAACCTGAACGAACCGAATCGACTGGGCGACGTGTCATGGGTCAAGCCGTCGAAGTTCGTGGGCGTGTGGTGGGAAATGCACCTGGAACGCAGCACCTGGGCCTCCGGCCAGAAGCATGGCGCCACCACCGCCAACACCAGGCGCCATATCGACTTCGCAGCGAAACACGGCCTGCGCGGCGTGCTGGTGGAAGGCTGGAACCTGGGCTGGGACGACAACTGGGCCGGTAGCGGCGCCACGTTCAGCTTTACGCAACCGTACCCCGACTTCGACCTGCCCGGCCTGGCCGCGTATGCACGGGAACGCGGCGTGCGCCTGGTGGGCCACCACGAGACCGGTGGCAATATCGCCCGGTACGAATCGCAGATGGACGCCGCCTACCAGTTGTACGCCAAGCTGGGCGTGGACACCATCAAGTCCGGCTACGTGGCCGATGCCGGCGCCGCGCAGTTCGCGGGCCCCGGCGGCAAGGTGCATTACGGTTACACCGACGGCCAGGAAGGCGTGCGTCATTTTCTCAAGGCCGTGACCGAGGCGGCCAGGTACAAATTATCGATCGACACCCACGAACCGGTGAAGGACACGGGTTTGCGCCGCACCTATCCCAACTGGCTGTCGCGCGAAGGTGCGCGCGGCATGGAGTTCAACGCGTGGGGCAATCCGGTCAACAGCGTCGATCACGAGGCCAGCCTGGTGTTTACCCGCATGCTGAGCGGTCCGATGGACTACACGCCCGGCATCCTGAGCCTGCAAGGGCTCGATGGCCGGCCGTTCAACTCCACGCAGGCCAAGCAGCTGGCGAACTTCGTGGTGATTTATTCGCCGGTGGCGATGGCGGCCGATCTGATCGAAAACTATGACCGCTATCCCGAGGCCTTCAAGTTCATCAAGGACGTACCCACCGACTGGTCGGACACGCGCGTGCTCAATGGCGCCGTGGGCGCGTATGCAACCATCGCCCGCAAGGATCGCGCCTCAAGCGACTGGTACGTGGGCGCGGTCACCGATGGCTTTGCGCGCGTGCTGCCGCTGCCGCTCGACTTCCTCGATGCCGGTAAAACCTATGTGGCCGAAATCTACCGCGACGGCGACCAGGCCGACTACCGCAACGAGCATCGCTTCGACCTGGTGATCGAGCAGCGCACCGTGTCGTCACGCGAAAAACTCACGCTGCGGCTGGCGCCCGGCGGCGGCCAGGCGATACGGTTCATACCGAAATCGTGATGCGGTTTTCGGTCTTTCTTCAGACTTCCTTCACGTAACTTAAAGACTGTCTTCAGGTGCGCGCGATTTGCGCCGGCGCTGTTGTTTTTGCGGCTGGCGCAACGCGCGGCCTCCCGGTTATCGTCACCGGACGCTCCACCCCAACAAGGAATACGATGCACGTTTTACCCGTTCGCCTGCTGACCGCTGCCATTGCCGGCATCACCGCCAGCTTATTCGCCGGCACCTTCGCCGGCAGCGCGCTGGCGGCATGCACCGCCGCGCCGGACAACACGCAACTGTTCGTGCGCGGCACCATGAACAACTGGGGCGTGGCCGATGCCTACAAGCTGGCATGGCACTGCGACGCGTATTATCTCAACGTGGATTTGAACGGCAGGTACGAATTCAAGATCGGCGATGCCGGCTGGTCCGAACACGCCACGTTCGGCACGTTCCGCGAACAGTTCACCGGCGCGCAAACGATCCGGGTCGCGTTCGAGAACGGCACACCGCAGATCGCAGTGGGTCCACGCAGCTACGTCGATCCCGATACCGCCGTGCCCACCGATGCCGTGGCCCTGAGCCTGTCGCACGACTCGCGCAACCTGGCCGACAAGGCGCCGTTTGGCGCCGTCAAGGCCGGCAGCACGGTCACCCTCAACCTGTCCGCCCTGCCCGGCGTGACCAGGGCCACGCTGGTGATCGCGCGCCGCATGTTGACCGGCAACCAGGAAGTGCTCAGTTACGCACCGCTGACGCGCGTGGCCATGCAGCTTGAAAAAGGCAAACATCGCTGGAGCGCGCAATACCGCTACGCCGACATCGGCGTGTACGGCTACCACTTCGAAGTGGAAATCAAGGGCCGCAAATACCTGTACCAGAACAACCGCCTGCCACTGTACTGGACCCGCGAACAAGGCGTGAACGGCTTGGGCACCGCGCAAGCCGTGGTGGCCGGCCAGACCATCCGCCCGTTCCGCCAGACAGTGTATGCGCCCGACTTCGACGTGCCGGCATGGGCCAGCGACGCCGTGTATTACTACATCTTTCCCGAGCGCTTCCGCAACGGCGACCGCGCCAACGATCCGCAACCGGGCGTCACGCGCTACCACGACAAGAACATCGAACTGCACGCCAACTGGCTCGACAAGCCGTATCGGCCGCGCAGCGGCGACGGTTCCGACACCCTGGACAACAACGATTTCTTTGGCGGCGATTTGCAGGGCGTGATCGACAAGCTCGATTACATCCGCGACCTAGGCGCCAACACCATTTACATGACGCCCTTGTTCCAGGCCGCCAGCAACCATAAATACGATACGGCCGACTTCCGCAACATCGATCCGCACTTCGGCACCAATGCCGATTTCACGCGCCTGACCGAGGAAGCGAAGCAGCGCGGCATCCGCGTGATTGCCGACGCATCGTTCAACCATAGCGGCAGCGACTCGGTGTACTTCGACCGCTACGCCAACTACCACGCCCGTGGCGCGTTCCGTGGCGAACGCATCGACCCCGCCTCGCCGTATGCCGACTGGTACGTGTTCGACACCAAGCAGACCGACCCCAATCGCCAGTACAAGGGCTGGGGCGGCACGGTGGACCTGCCGGAGCTGAATAAAAACTCGCCGTCGTACCGCCAGTTTGCATACGGTGCGCCCGATTCGATCACGCGCCTGTGGCTGCAGCGTGGTGCCTCGGGCTGGCGCATGGACGTGGCACCGTGGGTGCCCGACGACTTCTGGCGCGCATGGCGCAAGGTGGTCAAGGCGGAAAAAGCCGATGCCCTGACGGTGGCCGAGACCTGGTTCGATTCGTCCAAGTTCCTGCTCGGCGACACCTTCGACTCGACCATGAACTACATCTTCCGCAACGCGGTGCTCGATTACGCCAGCGGTGCCAAATCCAGTAGCGCTTATGCCAGCATCGAGATGATGCGCGAGGCGTATCCGCCGCAAGCGTTTTATGCGCTGATGAATTTGCTGTCCACGCACGACCAGGCGCGTTCGCTGCATGTGCTTGGCGATCATGGCAACGATCCCGCCGCCGCTGCGCTGGCCCGCCAGCGCCTGCGCCTGGCGATCTTCTTCCAGATGACGTTCCCCGGTGCGCCGGCCGTGTACTACGGCGACGAGGTGGGCGTGAACGGCGGCGACGATCCCCTGAACCGCGCCACGTATCCATGGGCGGACCTCGGCGGCAAGCCCGATGTCGCGCTGCTGGCGGACGTGAAATCGCTGATCGCCATGCGCACCGCGCATCCGGTACTGCGCCGCGGATCCATCGACGCCCCGCTGCTGCTGGACGATCACGTGGTGGTGCTGGCGCGGCACGATGGCGCTACCTGGGCCATCACCGCCACCAACAACGCGGCCACCGCCACCACGGTGACCGTCACCTTGCCGGCAGGTGCGCCGGCCGGCCCGTACACCAACGCGCTCGATGGCAGCACTGCCACCGCCACGGACGGCCGCTTGACCCTACACATACCCGCACTGTTTGGCGCGGTGGTGATCGGCGGAGCGAAGTAACAGCCCCGCAACCATGCCGGAGACTACCGCGCATGCTTTATAACTAGACGAAACTGGAGATAGCCTCATGAACACCCCGCACCGTCCAAGCATCCATTTGCATCCGATTGCCGCTGCCTGCGCGCTGCTGGCCGCCACCCTGGCCGGCAACGCCTGGGCCCAGGAAGCAGCAACGGCCGCAGCGCCTGTCGCGTCGGCAGCGCAGGAAGCGGAAGCTCCCGCCATCACCAGCGTGGTGGTGGCCGGTATCCGCCGTGGTATCGAAGACGCAATCTCGGTCAAGAAGAACAGCGACTCGATCGTGGAAGCGATTTCGGCGGAAGACATCGGCAAGCTGCCCGATGCCAGCATCGCCGAATCGATCGCCCGCCTGCCCGGCGTAACGGCGCAGCGCACGGCCGGTCGCGCGCAGGCGATCAGCATCCGCGGCATGTCGCCCGATTTTTCCACCGCGCTGCTCAACGGCCGCGAACAGGTCTCGACCGGCGACAGCCGGGGCGTGGAGTTCGACCAGTACCCGGCCGAGTTGCTGAGCGGCGTGACCATCTACAAAACGCCGGACGGCGCGCTGGTGGGCCAGGGCCTGGCCGGCACCGCCGACATGCTCACCGTGCGCCCGCTCGATTTTGGCAAGCGCACCATCGCGCTGAACGCCCGTAAGACCAAGAGCGGCGTGGGGCTGGACAAGGAGGGCGACGGCACCCGTTCCAGCGCGTCGTACATCGACCAGTTTGCCAACCGCACCATCGGTATCGCCCTGGGCGCGGCGCGCCTGAAGGACAACGGCGCCGCCACCACGCGCTTCTCGTCGTGGGGCGCCGGCACGCTGGACTACAACGGCACCACGGTCAACGTGCCGTACAACGGCGTGGAAGGCTGGACCCAGCAACAGACTGACTCGCGCGACGGCGCCATGGCGGTGCTGCAGTTCCGGCCCAACCGTGACTTCAACAGCACGCTGGACCTGTTCTACTCGAAGTACAAGCACGCGGGCATGCGCCACGGCTGGCAGGCGGGTCTGAACGACTGGTGGATTGCCGCCGACAGCCAGAACGAAGCGCCGGGCCAGCTGACCAACGCTGTCCTGAACGGCAACGACGTGGTGAGCGGCACCTTCAACAACGTCCACGCGATCGTCGCCAACGTGGGCGACAAGGCGGTGGAAACGAGCAAATCGGCCGGCTGGAAAACCACGGCGCGCCTGGGCGCCGACTGGTCGGCCACGCTGGACCTCAGCTACAACAAGGCCACCCGCAAGGAAGACATCGTGGAAGCCTACGCCGGAACCGCTGGCGATGGCGCGGTAGGCGCGTTCGACAGCGTCAGCTTCGTGGCCGGCAGCCAGCAGTTCACCACCGGGTTCAATTATTCCGATCCGAATATCATCCGTCTGACCGACGTCGCGGGCTGGGGCGGCAACGATACCCAGGCCGCGTACATCAAGAATTCGCACGTGGCCGACCAGATCAAGGCCGTGCGCCTGTCGGCCAAGCGCGACCTGCCCGATGGCCTGTTCTTCTCCAACGTGGACGTGGGCGTGAACCTGTCGGACCGCTCGAAGCGCCGCGAATTCCGCGAGTTCCTCGGCACCATCAAAGGTGGCGGCACCGACCGCTTTGCATCAAGCGCGATCCCCAACGCCAGCGTGGGGTATGCCGGTGACACCGGCGTGGCGATCCTGGTCTTCGACCCGGTGGCAGCAGCGGCCTCGGTATACGACTTCAACGAAAAGCGCAACCCGGCCATCTACAACAAGGACTGGGTCGTCAAGGAGAAAGTCAACACCGCGTACACCAAACTCAATGTGGACAGCACACTGGCCGGCATTCCCGTTCGCGGCAACGTGGGCTTGCAGTACGTGCGCACCGACCAGAGTTCAAGCGCGTATTCGGTGGACAGCGACGGCGGCGACAGCGATGCCAACCGCCCGGTGACCAACATCACGGCCGGCAAGGTGTACCACGACGTACTGCCAAGTGCGAACTTCGGCTTCGAATTCGCGCACCAGCAGAACGTGCGCCTGGCGGTGTCGAAAGTGATGGCGCGCCCTACCCTGAACGATCTGCGCGCCAGCAACGGCTTCGGCGTGGACACGACCAAGAATGTGTACTCGGGCGGCGGCGGCAATCCCAAGCTCGATCCGTTCCGCGCCAAGGCAGTCGACATCTCGTACGAAAAATACTTCGACAAGCAGGGTTACCTGGCAGCGGCCGCATTCTACAAAAAGCTCGACAGCTACATCGTCAACATCACCAACAACGATTTCGACTTTACGCCGTACCTGGGCCAGACCAATATCCCCTTGCCTAGCCCGATCGGCGACTTCGTCCAGCCCACCAACGGCAGCGGCGGTTTTATCAAGGGCGTGGAACTGTCGGCATCGATCCCGCTGAACCTGGCCACCAAGTGGCTCGACGGCTTCGGCGTGTATGCCAACTATGCGTACACGACAAGCTCGCTCAACCTGCCCGATACCACCGATGGCGGTTCCGGCAACATGCCGCTGCCCGGCCTGTCGAAAATCACGGCCGGCCTGACCGTGTACTACGAAAAGAACGGCTTCTCGGGCCGGGTGGCGCAGCGTTACCGCTCGGCGTTCGTGGGCGACATCCAGACCAGCGAAGGCGATCGCCAGGCCACGTATATCAAGGGCGAGAAAATCCTCGATCTGCAGCTCGGTTACGAATTCCGCACCGGCTGGCTGAAAGGCGCCTCGCTGCTGCTGCAAATGAATAACCTGACCAATGCGGAATTCGTCCGCTACCGCAAGGTGGAGACGAATATCGTCGAGCAGACCCGCTACGGTCGCACGGTGCTGCTCGGGCTGAACTACCGGATGTAAGCGTCGATGGGGTACGATACTCGCCTGACCAATTCAATGCGAGGCCCCATGACCCATCCGCCGTTTGCCCCTGACGCCGCCGTCCTGCGCCTGCAACGCGCCGCCACCAGCGGCCAGTTGCTGGTCGAACTGCCACTTGCCGAGCGGCCCGCTACCGTGGACGACGGCTACCTGGTACAAGCCGCGGTGCTGGCGGCGGTCGGCGAACCGCTGGCCGGCTGGAAGATCGCCGGCGCCTCGCCGCGCTGCCTGCGCGGCGAACTGCCCGCAGTGCCGCTGATCGGCGGCGTGGTGCAGTCGCACATCCTGCGTTCCGGCGCATCCCTGGAAATCCACGCGGGAGCGCCGCTGACGCTGGAGGCGGAAGTGGCCGTATCGTTCGCCCGCGACGTGGCGCCCGCCGACGAACCATTCGACCCTGCGATGATCGACGGCGTGTTTGCCGCCATCGAAGTGGTGCGCAGCCGCTTCGTGGACCGCAAGGCCGTGGGCCAGCCCAGTTTTGCTGCCGACAACGTGGGTTTTCACGCGCTGGTATGCGGCGCGGCGGTGAACCTGGCGCCCGGCGCCGCCTTCCTGGGCGACGTCGAGATGCGCTTCAACGATCAGGTGATTGCCACCGCGCTGCTCGGCGACGACCGCACCCAGCCCTTCCAGGCCCTGTCGTTCCTGTGGAGCGAGTTCGCCCGGCGCGGCATCACGATTCCGCGCGGCGCAGTGATCACCACCGGCACGCTGACGCCACCGGTGGACGTGACCGGGCCGGGGCTGGTCGAAGCGCGCGTGGGCGATATCCGGGTGGGTTTAAGGTTGACCGCCCCGGATCAGTGAGGCCTTCATCAACCAGTAACAAACCCCACCACCACCCGCAATCCCGCGCCGGTAGCCGGCGGCGCCGCCAGCATGACGGTGGCGCCCACCTTGTCCGCCACCGCTTTCACGATTGCCAGCCCCAGGCCGGAGCCCGGTACGCCGGGGTCGCCCTGCACCCGGTAAAAGGCGCCGAACACCCGCTCCCGTTCCGCTTCCGCGATACCGGGGCCGGTATCGTCCACGATAAAATCCACACCGCCGTCGCGCTCCACCAGCGACACGTCCACCCGGCCATGACGCGGCGTGTAGCGGATCGCATTGTCGATCAGGTTTTTCACCAGCAGGTGCAGGTCGAGCGGCTGCGCGTGGACCATGGCGTCGTCGGCGTTCAACACCCCGAGGTCGATCGCCCGTTCTTCCGCCAGCGGATACAGATCTTCGATCACGTCGCGCAGCACCCGTTGCAGCGATACGGCAGGCGCCGTGCCCGGCGCGCTTTGCTGCGAGCGCGCCAGCGCCAGCAACTGGTCGAGCAGCGCGCGGGTGCGCGTGAGTCCCTGCGCCAGGTCCTGCATGCGGCGCCGCGCTTCGGCCGGCATGTCCGCCGCCGCTAGGCGCTCGGTCTGCAGCGACAGCGCCGTGAGCGGCGAACGCATTTCGTGCGCAGCATCGGCCACGAAGCGGCGCTGCGCCTGCATCGCCGCATCCACCCGCGTGAGCAGGCGGTTGAATTCCGCCACCAGCGGCTGCGCCTCGTCGGGCAGGCCCACCGCATCGAGCGGACGCAAGTCGTCGCTGGCGCGCCGCCCCGCCTCCAGCGCCAGCGCGCGCAGCGGCTCGAACAGCTGGCGGATCAGCAGCCGCACCAGCACCAGCAAGACCAGCGCCAGCACCCCGAACGGCAGCAGCGCGCGCAACGCGCTTCTTACGGCCAGCGCATTGCGCACCTCGGTCTGCTGCGCCACGGCCACGCGCACGCCCTGGCCATCGGTACGCACGAACACGCGCCACGACACGCCATCGATAGCGACCGTCTGCAAGCCGTCAGGCAGCTGGCTGGGGAACGTGATGAAGCCATCGGGCGGGTCCGGTTCGCCCGTGCCGGGCGCAGGCAGGAAGCGCACCACGAGCCGCTCTTCCAGGCTGATGCCCTTGATCTTTTGCCGCGACGCGAACGTGGCCGGCCCCGTTTGCAGGCGGCCGATCAGGTGTGCGGTCTGGCGCAACTGCTTGTCCTGCGCCGTGTGGGCGTCGTCCCATGACGCGAAAAACGTAAAGGCAGCGGCGCTGCCGGCAATCGCGATCACGGCCAGCGAAATCAGCGCCGACAACCGCCTTTGCAGCGACGTGCTGACTTTTTTCATGGGGTGGCCTGGATGCGGGCCACCATCCAGCCCACGCCGCGCACGTTCTTGATGGCGTCGCTACCGAGCTTTTTGCGCAGCGCGTGGATCAGGAATTCCACCGCATTGCTTTCCACCTCCTCGTTCCAGCCGTAGATGCGGCTTTCCAGGTCGGTGCGCGACAGGATGGCGCCGGGACGCACGAGCAGCGCCTGCAACAGCGCGAACTCGCGGCCCGTGAGCCGCACCTGGCGTCCGTTGGCGCTGGCTTCATGCGTGGCCGGATCGAGCGTGAGCAGGCCGTTGGACAGATTGGGGGCCACCACCGGCGTGCGGCGTCGCGTGACCGCGCGCATGCGCGCCAGCAGTTCACTGAGCTGGAACGGTTTGACCAGGTAGTCGTCGGCGCCGCCATCGAGGCCGGCCACCCGGTCCTCGGTGGCGTCGCGCGCGGTGAGCAGCAGCACCGGCAAGCCGTGGCCGGCGGCACGCAGCTGGCGCAGCACGGCCATGCCGTCCAGGCCCGGCAGGCCCAGGTCCAGCAAGACCATTTCGTAGGGAAACCGGTCGAGCGTATCGAGCGCGGCCTCGCCCTGCCGCACCCAGTCCACGCCGTAGCTGGCATCGCGCAGCGCCTGCTGGATCGCCGTGCCGATCATGTAGTCGTCTTCGACCAGGAGCACCCGCATATCGGTCCTTCTCTTCTTGATGACCCGCTATTTTACCGGCGCCGGCGTAATTCGGCGCGCACCGGGGCCGCGCTAAGTGACTGCTAAGTGTGTTTGGCCATGATGCACGCTTCCTCTACCACCTTCTGCCTACGTGCCACACATGCTACACATGCTACACATGCGATCTTTCTGGCTGTTGTTCCTGCTGCTGATACAGACCGGCGCTTACGCCGCCTCCGCCCAACTGGCCGCCCTGCGTTCGAGCGCGGTCGTCATCATCGATCCGAAGAACCAGCAGGTGCTGTATCAGAAAAACCCCGAAGCGGTCATGCCGATCGCGTCGCTGACCAAGCTGATGACGGCGCTGGTGGTGCTGGAAGCGAAACAGGACATGCAGCAGATGCTGACGGTGGCCGACGCCGACGTCGATCGGCTTAAATACTCGTCATCGCGGCTGCAGGTGGGCACGCGGCTGTCGCGCGCCAACATGCTGCACCTGGCCCTGATGAGTTCCGAGAACCGCGCCGCATCGGCGCTGGGCCGCAATTACCCGGGCGGCACCCGGGCGTTCGTGGCGGCGATGAACCGCAAGGCGCGCACGCTGGGCATGCACCGCACGCGGTACGTGGAGCCCACCGGCCTGTCCCGCAACAACGTGTCCACGCCCGGCGACCTGGCGCGGCTGGTGGTGGCAGCGGAAAAGAGTCCTTCGATCCGGCGCTATTCCACCGCGCGCCAGCTGGCGATCCGCCAGGGTAGAAGCACTACCATGTACCATAACACCAACCGCCTGACAGCCAATCCGCAGTGGCGCATCCGCCTGCAAAAGACCGGCTACATCAACGAGGCAGGCCACTGCATGGTGCTGTACACGATGGTCAACAACCGCCCCACCGTGATGGTGTTCCTCGACTCCCAGGGCCGGTATTCGCATGCGGCCGATGCCAACCGGGTGCGGTCGTGGCTGGCGAGTTCGCCGACTGCCCGGCCGGGAAAGCGGGTGCGGCTGCACAAGATCAAAAAACCGCGCCACGTTAATGCGCGCAAGGCACGGCACTGACTTCCGCCAGATGGCAGGGCGCGGCCTGCGCGCTAGAATAAGGCTCCCATTTTTACAAGGATGCGATATGCGACGACTGTCCGTAATCACCCTGCTGGCCGCAGCCGTCCTGGCCACCGGCTGCGCCACGCCGGCGCAGCACGCGACCGACCGCGAAGAAGCCAACCGCCAGGCCGTGCTGCAGTTTTACGAAGCGGGCCTGAACCGCAAGGATGCCGCAGCAGCCCTGGCATATGTGGGCGACCGGTATGCCCAGCACAATCCCAACGCGGCGGATGGGCGCGCCGGCTTCTCGCAGTTCATCGGCTTCCTGCGCGACAAGTACCCGGAGTCGCACAGCACCATCGTGAAAAGCTTCGTCGATGGCGATTACGTGATCCTGCACGTGCATGCGATCCGCGAGCCCGGCACGCGCGGCAATGCCATCATCGATATCTTCCGGCTCGAAAACGGCAAGATCGTCGAGCACTGGGACGTTACCCAGGCGGTGCCGGAAAAAACTGCGAGCGGCAATCCGGTGTTCTAGCCACAGGCCCGGGCGATGTGGGAAAATGCGCGATGACCTTCGTGACCTTAGTGACCTATCCCCTCCCCGCCCATGGCCCGCGATAACATCAACGACATCGTCGTCTTCCTGGCCGTGGCCCGGGAGCGCAGCTTTACCCGCGCTGCCGCCAAAATGGGCATGACGCAATCGGCACTGAGCCACATCGTACGTTCGCTGGAGGCCCGCATGGGCGTGCGCCTACTCACCCGCACCACGCGCAGCGTGTCGCCCACCGAGGCCGGCGAACGGCTGCTGCAGAACGTCGCACCGCGCCTGGAAGAAATCGACGCCGAAATCGCCGCCATCAGCGACCTGGGCGACAAGCCTGCCGGCACCGTGCGCATCACCGCCATCGATCATACGGTGGACACCGTGCTGTGGCCGCGCATTGCGCCGCTGCTGCGCCAGTACCCCGACCTGCACGTGGAAATCACCTCCGACTACCGGCTGGTGGACATCGCCGCGGAACGCTACGACATCGGCGTACGCCACGGCGACCAGGTGGACAAGGACATGATCGCCGTGCGCCTCACCGCCGACGTGCCGATGATGATCGTGGGCGCGCCCGACTATTTCGCCCGTCGCCCGCCGCCCACCACGCTGCAGGAACTGCTGCGCCATAACTGCATCGCGCTGCGCATGCCGACCAGCGGCGCCGTCTATGCATGGGAACTGTTGGACAAAGGCCAGCCGGTGGAGGCGCGCGTGCGCGGGCAGGCGCTGTTTTCCAGCGTTTATCCGATGTGCGAGGCGGCGCTGGCGGGCATCGGCCTGGCGTTCCTTCCCGAGAGTTTGGCCGGCGAACATGTGCGCGCCGGCCGGCTGGTAAGCGTGATGGAGAACTGGTGCCCGGTGTTCCCGGGACTGCACGCGTTTTACCCCAGTCGCCGCAACTCATCGCGGGCGCTGGGGCTGGTGGTGGACGCGATCCGTTACCGCGCTTAGCAAGGCAGAAGGCCGGTCAGGCTTGCGGCGACCGCGCCGCGCGCGCTGCCAGCACAGCAAAGCCGGCGGCCAGCACCAGGATCGCGGCGCTCAGGTGGAACGTGGCGCGGTAGCCGCTATGGTCATACACGATGCCGCCCACGGTGGCGCCCAGCATGATGGCCAACTGCACCACGGCCACCATCAAACCACCGCCGGCTTCGGCGTCTTGCGGAAGCGTCTTC
>Ga0308164_10000328_pt1 | contig 95774 bp, 59 predicted proteins | sample PhyTR2_FD_201031 | JGI IMG/M metagenome (GOLD analysis project Ga0308164, IMG submission 201031) | Phyllosphere microbial communities from UC Gill Tract Community Farm, Albany, California, United States - DLSLT.R2 | ecosystem: Host-associated > Plants > Phyllosphere > Unclassified | place: USA... | reverse complement strand
TTACATCCGCTGAAGATGTATCGCCCGGAATAAAGCTTTCGCGAACAAGTTCGCTCCTACGCCCTTCGGGCAGAAGCCAAGCCCTTTCGCGAACAATGCTGGATCGCCGCCCCGGTCGCTCCTACGCCCTTCGGGCAGAAGCGTGCTCTGCGTCCGATGCATCGCTATGCACAAGTCCGCTTCTGATTCTGGCCGAAGGCCGTGGGAGCGAACTTGTTCGCGAAAGGGTCGTTACATCCGCTGAAGATGTATCGCCCGGAATAAAGCTTTCGCGAACAAGTTCGCTCCTACGCCCTTCGGGCAGAAGCCAAGCCCTTTCGCGAACAATGCGGATCGCCGCCCCGGTCGCTCCTACGCCCTTCGGGCAGAAGCCAAGTCTCTCTCCCGGAGTGGCTATCGCCCTTTACACCTTCTTGTACAACTGGCTGCCTTCCTGCTTGAAGCGCTCGGCCTGTTCGGCCAGTCCCTTGGCGACGTCGACGTCTACCGCTTCGATGCGCTGATTGGCGGCGTACTCGCGGACTTCCTGAGTGATCTTCATCGAGCAGAATTTCGGGCCGCACATGGAGCAGAAATGCGCGACCTTGGCCGAATCCTTGGGCAGGGTTTCGTCGTGGTACGAACGCGCAGTGTCCGGGTCCAGGCCGAGGTTGAACTGATCTTCCCAGCGGAACTCGAAACGCGCCTTGCTCAAGGCGTTGTCGCGGATCTGCGCACCCGGATGGCCTTTGGCAAGGTCCGCTGCATGGGCTGCGATCTTGTAGGTGATGATCCCGGTTTTGACATCATCCTTGTTCGGCAGCCCCAGGTGCTCCTTGGGCGTGACGTAACACAGCATGGCGCAGCCGAACCAGCCGATCATGGCCGCCCCGATCCCCGAGGTGATGTGGTCGTAACCAGGCGCGATGTCGGTGGTCAGCGGGCCAAGGGTGTAGAACGGCGCTTCGTCGCAGCATTCCAGTTGCTTGTCCATGTTCTCCTTGATCAACTGCATCGGCACATGGCCAGGGCCTTCGATCATGGTCTGCACATCATGCTTCCAGGCAATCTTGGTCAGTTCGCCCAGCGTTTCCAGCTCACCGAACTGCGCCGCATCGTTGGCATCGGCAATCGAGCCAGGACGCAGGCCATCGCCCAGCGAGAAGCTGACGTCGTAGGCCTTCATGATTTCGCAGATGTCTTCGAAATGCGTGTAAAGGAAGTTTTCCTTGTGGTGCGCCAGGCACCATTTAGCCATGATCGAACCGCCACGACTGACGATACCGGTGACACGCTTGGCGGTCAGCGGCACGTAACGCAGCAGCACCCCGGCATGGATGGTGAAGTAATCGACGCCCTGCTCGGCCTGCTCGATCAGCGTGTCGCGGAACAGCTCCCAGGTCAGGTCCTCGGCTGCACCCCCCACTTTTTCCAGCGCCTGATAGATCGGCACCGTACCGATCGGCACCGGCGAATTGCGGATGATCCACTCGCGGGTTTCGTGAATGTGCTTGCCGGTGGACAGGTCCATGACCGTGTCCGAGCCCCAGCGGATGCCCCAGGTCAGCTTGGCGACTTCCTCTTCGATGGAAGAGCCCAGTGCGCTGTTGCCGATGTTGCCGTTGATCTTCACCAGGAAGTTGCGGCCGATGATCATCGGTTCAAGCTCGACGTGGTTGATGTTGGCCGGGATGATCGCGCGGCCCCGGGCAATCTCTTCTCGCACGAACTCGGCAGTGATTTCCTTCGGGATGCTCGCGCCAAAGCTGTGCCCGGCATGTTGCTGGGTCAGCAGACCTGCGGCGCGGGCTTCCTGGAGCTTCATGTTCTCGCGGATGGCGACGTATTCCATCTCGGCAGTAATGATGCCCTGACGCGCGTAGTGCATCTGGCTGACGTTGGCGCCGGCCTTGGCCCGGCGCGGGTTGCGTACATGAGCAAAGCGCAGCGCGGTGAGTTCGGCAACGCTCAGGCGTTGCTGGCCGAAGTTGGAGCTCAGGCCCGGCAGACGCTCGGTGTCATTGCGCGAGTCGATCCATGGCGAACGCACGTCAGCCAGGCCTTTGCGCACGTCGATGATCACATTGGGGTCGGTGTAGGGGCCGGAGGTGTCATAGACCGTGACCGGGGCGTTAATCTCGCCGCCAAAGTCAGTCGGGGTGACGTCCAGGGTGATTTCGCGCATCGGCACGCGGATGTCCGGGCGCGAGCCCTGAACGTAGATTTTCTGCGAACGGGTAAACGGCTGTACCGATCCGGAATCGACCTGCGCCGACTCACTCAAATGGGCTGCGTTTTTTGCTTTTATACTCATCACGGCTCTCCAGACATCCAGTTGCGGATTTATTGTCGGAGTGACCTGACATGACGGACGGGTGCACCAATGCTGGTGCTGAGTATCGAAAGGAGGCGAAACTGTTCATTATTTGAACAATCGACCCCGGACGGCACTCAAGAGGACTCGCCGGGAGACGAGAAATCTTGTTCCCTACGCAGGCGCTAACCTGATCAGGTTCAACGGGATCCGGTTTAACCGATCTCAGCCTCATAGCAAGGCACCCCGACAAGAACGCCGCCAGTCTATGACGGGGTGCCGTCGCAACGCCAGCCTATTTGCACGGGGCTCGATAAATGGCGCAAATCGACGATTGTTGCCAAAAGCGTCTGGCTCTACACTCCCTAGCCCGGTTTCTCTTCAACCCGAACTGTAATTACTTTCTTCATGAACAGGGAATGCCTCATGTTGCGCAAACTTTCGTTGGTCGTGGCTGTTTCGTTTGCGTCCAGCGGGTTGACCTGGGCAGCCGAATTGCCAAGGCCAACGCAGACAGGGCTGTTGAGCGTTTATCAGCAGGCAGTGGACAACAACGCCGACCTGGCAGCCTCACGCGCCGATTACGATGCGCGCAAGGAAGCCGTGCCGCAGGCACGCGCCGGTTTGCTGCCGAACATTTCCGGCAGCGCCCAGAACAGCAGTACCCGGACCAGCATCGATCAGCCCAGAGCCGTGGCCACCCGCAGCGGCAATCTCTACCAGGCCACGCTGAGCCAGCCAATCTTCCGCGCCGACCGCTGGTTCCAGCTGCAGGCTGCCGAAGCGAGCAACGAACAGGCGGCACTCGAGCTATCGGCTACCGAGCAGAATCTGATCCTGCAATCGGCGCAAAGCTATTTCAGCGTACTGCGTGCACAGGACAATCTGGCTTCGACCAAGGCTGAGGAAGCGGCCTTCAAGCGCCAACTGGATCAGGCCAACGAGCGCTTCGATGTCGGCCTGTCGGACAAGACCGATGTACTGCAGGCGCAGGCCAGCTTTGACACGTCACGCGCCAGCCGACTCATTGCCCAACGCCAGGTCGACGATGCCTTTCAGGCGCTGGTGACGCTGACCAACCGCGAATACAACTCGATCGAAGGCATCGTGCATACCCTGCCGGTGCTGGCACCGACGCCCAATGACGCCAAGGCCTGGGTCGATACCGCCGCGCAGCAGAACCTCAATCTGCTGGCCAGCAACTACGCGGTCAATGCCGCCGAAGAAACCCTGCGTCAGCGCAAGGCCGGACACGCGCCGACGCTCGATGCCGTGGCGACCTATCAGCGTGGCGATAACGATGCACTGGGTTTCAGCAACCCCAACTACACCGGCCGCAACTACGGCGGCGATGTCGAGCAGCGCAGCATTGGCGTGCAGCTGAATATCCCGATCTACAGCGGCGGGCTGACCAGCTCACAGGTACGCGAAGCCTATGCGCGCCTTAGCCAGAGCGAGCAACGCCGTGAAAGCCTGCGTCGTCAGGTGGTGGAAAATACGCGCAACCTGCATCGCGCGGTGAATACCGATGTGGAGCAGGTCCAGGCCCGCAAACAATCGATCATTTCCAACCAGAGCGCGCTGGAAGCCACTGAAGTCGGTTATCAGGTCGGCACCCGCAACATCGTCGACGTGCTGGATGCGCAACGCCAGCTGTATGCCTCGGTGCGGGACTACAACAACACGCGTTACGACTACATCCTCGACAACCTGCGCCTCAAGCAGGCAGCAGGCACCCTGAACCCGGGCGACCTGCAGGACCTGTCGCGCTACCTGAAGGCCGACTACAACCCGGACAAGGACTTCCTGCCGCCGGACCTGGCGACTGCCGCGCAGAAGAACTTCGAGCGACCTGCAAAGCGCTGAGATTGCTGACCGCTCTGGATGCTCTACGCCCGACTTCGAGTCATGCAGCGCGACGCAGATTTGTGACGCGGAGCGTCACCCAAGGCATTCCCACGCTGGAGCGTGAGGAACGATAGGCGTCTGGACGAGCTCAACTATCGTGCCCATGCTCCGCGTGGGTATGCCGTTCCGGACGCTCTGCGCCCTCCCGATTCAGCGTTTGCTCATCAATCGCCCGATCCCGTCGAGCAGGCGTTGCAGTGCGCCCTGATTGGCTTTCATCACCGCAAGCCCGGCATCGGCCATGTTGCGCGCCTGCTGCGGCTGGTCGAAAAGGCCCTGCACGGCGGCGGCCAGCGCTGCTGCATCGTTGACCTCTTGCAATGCACCGGCCTTGCGCAGCATTGCGGCAATCTCAAGAAAGTTGAACAGGTGCGGACCGCTGAGTACCGGCATGGCCAGTGCTGCAGGCTCCAGCAGGTTGTGCCCGCCGTTGGGCACCAGGCTGCCGCCAACGAACGCGATGTCAGCCAGCGCATAGAGAAACAGCAATTCCCCCATGGTATCGCCCATCAGCACCGAGACATCCGCCGTGACAGCCTGCGCGGTTGAGCGTCTTACCGTCGCAAAACCCTGCTGCTGACACAACGCATGCACGCTGTCGAAACGCTCGGGGTGACGCGGCACCAGAATCAGCAGCGCGTCGGGGTGACTGGTCAGTAACGTGCGATGAGCCGCCAGCACGCTTTCATCCTCGCCCGCATGTGTACTGGCCGCGATCCAGACCGGACGCTGCTTAATCTGCCATTGTTCACGCTGCTGGGCGGCACGCTGCAGAAGTTGCGGGTCGATGCTCAGGTCGAACTTGATCGAGCCGGTCACCGCCACGCACTCGGGACGTGCGCCCAAATCACGAAAGCGCTGCGCCTCAGCTTCAGTCTGCACAGCAAACCAGGCCATTTCCGCGAGCATCGGTCGCGTCAGCCCGGCAAAGCGCGCGTACCCCCGCGCCGAACGCTCCGACAGCCGCGCATTGGCGAGCACCACAGGAATACCGCGCAGGGAACACTGGTGGATGTGGTTGGGCCACAGCTCGGTTTCCATGATGATCCCCAGCCGTGGCTGTACCTGATCAAGAAAACCCGCGGCCGCCCACGGCAGGTCGTAGGGCAGGTAGCAATGCTGAATTCGCGGCTCACTGGCGAACAGCGCCTTGATTCGCTCCGAACCTGTGGGCGTCATACAAGTCACAGTGATCGGCAATTGCGGATATTGCACCAGCAGCGAGCGAATCATCGGCGCGGCGGCGATGCTTTCCCCCACTGACACCGCATGCACCCAGATGCCGCCCCGCTGCATGACCGGCAAGCCGCGGGCGAAGCGCTCGCCGATGCGCTGGCGATACGCCGGAGCCTTGCGCGCACGCAACCACAGACGCAGGGCAACCAGCGGCAGGCCGAAATGAAACAGTACGGTATAAAGAGTTCTATTCATGGGCGCGGAGTTTATCAGCCCGCCATCACAAGTCGCTAGAATGCGCAGCCTGACGAAAAGGAATGCACCATGAACGCTTATTACCTGTTGGCTATCGCCGTTTGCGCGGAAGTCATCGCCACCACGTCCATGAAAGCCGTGAAGGGATTCAGCACCCCGCTGCCCCTGGTGCTGTTGATTACCGGCTATGCGATCGCGTTCTGGATGCTGATTCTGGTGATGCGCACGATCCCGGTGGGCATCACTTACGCCATCTGGTCGGGCATGGGCATCGTCATGGTGAGCATCGCGGCGTTCTTCATCTACGGCCAGAAACTCGACCTGCCCGCGCTGCTGGGCATGGGCATGATCGTGGCAGGCGTGGCAGTCATTCAGCTGTTCTCGAAAACCGCCGGGCATTGAAAACCCGATCCTTTATAATGCTGGTACTTTTCGCTCACTGAGGTGCTCATGCCATCGGTTATTTCCACTGACGTGCTGATTGTCGGGGCTGGCGTCGCCGGTCTCTGGCTCAATGCCCGGTTGCGTCGTCAAGGGTTCTCGACAGTGCTGGTAGAAAGCGCCAGCCTGGGTGGCGGGCAAAGCCTCAAGTCTCAGGGGATCATCCACGGCGGCGCCAAGTACGCGCTGCACGGCGCGCTGTCAGGTGCCTCCGAAGCCATTGCCGACATGCCGCGTCGCTGGCGTGAGGCCCTCGATGGCAAGGGCGAGCTGGACCTGTCCGGTGTACGCCTGCTGTCCGAGGCCCATTACCTGTGGTCGCCAGGCACCATCGCCGGCAACCTCACCAGTTTCTTCGCCAGCAAGGCCGTGCGCGGCCGTGTGGATCAGGTCAAGGGCGAGCAACTGCCGCCAGCCCTGCAAAACCCCAAATTCAAAGGCAAGGTCTATCGACTGGCCGAGCTGGTGGTCGATGTACCCAGCCTGATCGGGCGGCTTGCCGAGCTGGCCGGTGACAGCCTGCTGGCCGGTCAGCACATCGAGCCGCTCTTCGAGGGCGATGAGCTGATCGGTCTGCGCGTCGATGGTCGCGATATCCATGCGCAGCGCATCGTGCTCAGTGCCGGTGGCGGCAATGCCGATCTGCTGAACGCACTGGGCGTGTCGCAACCGCAGATGCAGCGCCGTCCGTTGCACATGGTGCTGGTCAAGGGGCCGACCTTGAAGCCGCTGTACGCTCATTGCCTGGGTGGCGGGCCCAAGCCACGCATCACCGTGACCACGCACCCGGCCGCAGATGGCCAGTGGGTTTGGTATCTGGGTGGCGATCTGGCCGAAGCCGATGGCGTGGCGCGCCAACCGGACGCGCAGATCGCCGTCGCGCGCAAAGAGCTTGAGGCGCTGCTGCCGTGGGTCGACCTGAGTCAGGCGCAGTGGGCGACCCTGCGTGTTGATCGTGCCGAGCCGGCTCAATCAGGGCTGGTGCGCCCGGACAACGCCTTCCTCGACAGCCAGCAACGCCTGATGATCGGCTGGCCGACCAAGCTGGCGCTGGCACCGGACTTCGCCGACCGGGTCCTGTCGCAGCTGTCCAGAGACGGCATCCACCCGACCCCGCAAGCTGCGCTGAGCGATGTGCCACGGCCTCCGATGGCCATACCTGTCTGGGATGAACTGCTGCCATGAGCCTGAAAACCCTGCACGATCTGCATCGCCCGCTGGGCAGTACCGGCCTGAACGTATCGCCGCTGGGGCTGGGCACCGTCAAACTGGGGCGCGACCAGGGCGTCAAATACCCCAGCGGCTTCAAGATTCCCGATGACCAGCAGGCGCAGATGCTGCTGCGCATGGCCCGCGACATGGGCATCAACCTGATCGACACGGCACCTGCCTATGGCACCAGCGAAGAGCGCCTGGGACCGCTGCTGCGCGGTCAGCGCCAGGACTGGGTGATCGTCAGCAAGGTTGGCGAGGAGTTCGTCAACGGCCAGTCTAGCCATGACTTCAGCGCCACCCATACACGCACATCGGTCGAGCGCAGCCTGAAACGTCTTGAAACCGACTTTCTCGATCTGGTCCTGGTGCATTCGGACGGCAACGATCTGGCGATTCTCAACGACGCCGAGGTGTACCAGACACTCGCTGATCTCAAGCGCGAAGGCAAGATTCGCGGCTTCGGCTTTTCCGGCAAGACCGTCGAAGGCGGCCTGCTGGCGCTGCGTGAGGGTGACTGCGCAATGGTCACTTACAATCTCAACGAACAGGATGAAAAGCCGGTACTGGATTACGCGCAGGCTCATGGCAAAGGCATTCTGGTGAAGAAGGCACTGGCCAGTGGTCATGTCTGCCTGACACCCGGCATGGATCCGGTCCACGCCAGTTTCCAGCTACTGTTTGAACATCCGGCGGTTGCCAGTGCTATTGTCGGCACCATCAACCCGTTGCACCTGGCACACAACGTTGCAACTGCCGCTGCCGTGATTTGCCGTCAAGCCTGATTAAGGCGGCCGACCCCAACGCAAGAAGGAGCCGTTATGCCGCGAACACTGATCCGGAAGAATCCCAGCAACTTCAAGACCCTGCCGCTGTTTGTCGAGGCCACTGCGGAAAGCCTGAGCTACCAGAGCGTCGGCATGCCGATGAACTTCGCGCAGACCTTGCAGCGGCGGCGCAAGATCGACGTGCCGGACACCGAACACTTCGCCACCGAACTGGCCAATCTGGGGGTGTCCGTTCGCCTGACCGTCAATTGGCAGAACCGCGATTACTGGGTGCTGGTTCGCCAACGTCGTCAGGACCGCGGCGACGTCGTGCTCAAGCTGATCTCGGGTTACGTCCCGGCCCATGAGCTGACACTGCCGCTGCACACCGCGATTCAGGAAGTGGCCGAAGAGTGCCTGATCGAAACACCGCAGGGCTGGCTCAGCGGGCTGTTCAAGGAAACCTGGCTGCCTGCGCCCTATGCCGCCGCGCTGCATTATCGCGAGGCCATGCCCTTTCGCCTGAGCCCCCTCTCCGGCGCCGCGAGGCCCGTGCGAACCGGCAGTCTGACCCTGCTGGAACGTCCACGGGCCTATGTGCATTTGCCCACGGCGTCCTTGCAACTGATTTACGACATGCGCCTGGAAATCCCCAAGGAAGCGCGCCCGGTCAGCCTTTTCCATGTCGACGAAGCTCTGGAAAACGATCAACTGGTCGCCCGCCTCAACCGCAGCAAACCTGACCTGTACCTGATGCCGCTGGAGAATGGCGCGCCTCTGCCTGAGCTGTATACGCTCAAGCGCGACAAGCTGATTCCGGCCGGTACAAGAGGGCTGTACCTGGCCGAGAGTTTCGCCGCGCAGGATGGCTGGGTGGTGCGTGAAGAGCGGATTCGCTGGAAAGACTGGCTGCGTCAGCAGGGCATGGCCCCGCCAGCGAAGAAGTCAGGGCTGAAACGCCTGACCGGCAAGGCCCGAGAGCTGTTGCACTCCATTAGTGGCAAGCTGTAAGCCTCAAGCCTCAAGCCTCAAGCCTCAAGCCTCAAGCCTCAAGCCTCAAGCCTCAAGCCTCAAGCCTCAAGCCTCAAGCCTTTTGATTTGATCTGCTTTGGCTTGCAGCTTGCAGCTTGCAGCTAACCCCTACCCCTACCCCTGCCCTCGAATCTTTTCGACGATCGCGGTGGTAGAGCTGTTTTCCACCAGCCCCAGCACACGCACTTCGCCGCCGTACGCCTGAACGATATCGGCACCGACCACCTGATCGACACCATAATCACCGCCCTTGACCAGCACGTCGGGCTTGACGTGGGTCAGCAGGTTTTCAGGGGTTCCTTCCGGGAAGCTGATGACCCAGTCCACGGCCCCCAGACCTGCCAGCACCGCCATGCGCCGCTCAACGCTGTTGATCGGTCGGCCTGGCCCTTTCAAGCGGCTGACGGACGCATCGTCGTTGACGGCAACGATCAGGCGATCACCCAGGGCGCGCGCCTGCTCCAGGTAGGTCACATGACCGGCGTGGAGAATGTCGAAGCAGCCGTTGGTGAAGACGATTTTTTCCTTGTGCGCGCGTGCATCATCGACCGCCAGCAGCAGTTGCTCCAGGCCCAGTACACCGCGCTCGGAGCCCTCTTCACGCTGAATGGCCCGGCGCAATTCAGGGGCACTGATGGCCGCGGTACCCAGCTTGCCGACCACAATGCCCGCCGCCAGGTTGGCCAGAGCCACCGCATGCGGCAACTCTTCGCCGGCAGCAATCGCTGCCGCCAGGGTAGAGATCACCGTATCACCAGCACCGGTCACATCGAACACTTCGCGGGCACGGGCCGGCAGATGCAGCGCCTGCTGATCAGGACGCAGCAGGGTCATGCCATGTTCGCCACGGGTCACCAGCAGCGCGCCGAGATCGAGCTCCTGCATCAACTGCGCACCCTTGGTGACCAGTTGCGCCTCATCGACGCAATGACCGACGATGGCCTCGAATTCGCTGAGGTTCGGCGTGATCAGGCTGGCACCGCGATAGATCGCGAAGTCCTTGCCCTTGGGGTCGGCCAACACCGGAATGCCGCGCTTGCGGGCGGCCTGAATCAGCGCCTGATGGTTTTTCAGTGCGCCCTTGCCGTAATCCGACAGGACCAGCACCTTGATGCCATCCAGCAGGCTGTAGACCTCTGCGCTCAGGGCCAGCGGGTCAGTCCTGAACGGTTCTTCGAAATCGATACGCAACAATTGCTGGTGGCGACTCATGACACGCAGTTTGACGATGGTCGGCTGATCGGCGATGCGCTGAAAGCGCGCCAGCACACCAGCAGCCTTGAGGCTGTTGGTCAGACTCTCGGCAGCTTCGTCATCCCCCGTCACGCCGACCAGCGAAGCGGGTGCGCCCAGCGCAGCGATGTTCAAGGCCACGTTGGCAGCGCCACCCGGACGGTCCTCGATCTGATCGACCTTGACCACAGGCACTGGCGCTTCAGGGGAAATACGCGAGGTACCACCATGCCAGTATCTGTCGAGCATGACATCGCCCACCACCAGGACAGGGGCCTGATCAAAGCGCGGCATGGATAGCTTCATGGAACAACCCGTACTTGAAAAATGGACAGGGGCGGAATCTTAGCACAGGGGTTTGCAACCGACAGGCTGTTGAATCACACCGCTCAAAAGGCAGGCGGACCGCCTGGGTCCGCCCGGTGAAAGTCAGGTCAGACAGCGCCGACCGGAGCCGGCTCGTCCAGCCCCATGGCATGCAGGCGGGCGTAATAGCCGTTCTGCGCCAGCAGCTCCGAGTGCGTACCGCGTTCGACGATCTGTCCGGCGTCCATGACCAGAATCAGGTCGGCCTTCTCGATGGTCGAAAGGCGGTGGGCGATGACCAGCGTGGTACGGCCCTTCATGACGTGATCCAGCGCCGCCTGAATGTGCCGCTCGGACTCGGTGTCCAGCGCCGAGGTGGCTTCGTCGAGAATCAGCAACGGGGCGTTCTTGAGCAGCGCGCGGGCAATGGCCAGACGCTGGCGTTGACCGCCTGACAGCAGCACACCGTTTTCGCCCACCTGGGTATCGAAACCCTGCGGCAACTGGTCGATGAACTCCTTGGCGTACGCATCAGCGGCGGCCGCTTCGATGTCGGCACGCGGCGCACCGGCCAGATCGCCGTAGGCAATGTTGTTGGCAATCGTGTCATTGAACAGCGTGACGTTCTGATTGACCTGAGCGATGTGCCTGCGCAGGTTACGCAAGCGATAATCGTTGATCTCGACGCCATCGAGCAGGATGTTGCCCATGTCGTGCCCGTAGAAACGCGGAATCAGGTTGGCCAGGGTCGACTTGCCGCTGCCGGAGCGTCCTACCAGGGCAATCATCTGTCCCGGCGCGGCGGAAAAACTGATGTCGTTCAACACCTGACGCGCCGTCTGCGGGTAGAAGAAGCTGAGGTTCTTCACCTCGAGGTGGCCGGTCACACGATCGCGCTCGATGGTGCCGGTGTCGACTTCCTCTTCCACATCCAGCTGTTCGAAGATGCTTTCGGCACCGGCGACGCCTTTCTGGATCGTCGAACTGACTTCCGACAGCTGACGAATCGGCTTGGGCAGCAGGCCCGCAGCGGTGATATAGGCGACCAGATCACCCGCAGTCGCTTCACCACGCAGGAACAGCACGAGGAACATCAGCACCGCCATGGCGCTGTAGATCACCAGTTGCAGCATCGGCGTGTAGATGGCGCCGGTCTTGGTCATGCGCAGTTGCTTTTTGGTGTTGCTGTTGCTGGCCTGGGCAAAGCGCGCCTGCTCGTAGGACTCGCCACCGAAGCTGCGGACTACGCGATAGCCCTGAATGGTTTCCGAGGCAACATGCGTGACATCGCCCATCGCCACCTGGATCTTCTTGCTCTGCTTGCGGAATTTCTTGCTCGCGGTGCCGACCATGACGGCAATCAACGGCAAAATCGCGAGCATCACCAGCGTCAGCTTCCAGTTCATCATCAGCAGATAGATGAACAGGAACACCACGGTCAGGCCTTCGCGAATCACCACCTTGATGGCATCGGTGGCTGCACCGGTCACCATCGTGACGTTGAAGGTGATGCGCGAGATCAGATGGCCGGAATTGGTCGTATCGAAGTAGCGATTGGGCAACACCAGCAGCTTGTTGAACAGCTCTACGCGCAGGTCATGCACCAGCCCGAGGGAAACCTTTGCCAGGAAATAGTTGCCCAGAAACGAGCCCAGCCCCTGCCACGCGGCGATCAGCACGATCAGCAGCGGCACGGCCTGCAACAGCTGCAACTCGCGCAGATAAGGAACATTGGGAAACAGCACCGCTTCAGGATTGGTCAGGCCATCGACGAAATATTTCAGGATGCCGGCGAGCATCGGCTGGGTCGAGGCGAAGATCACGAAACCAATGATGCTGAGCAGGAAAATGCCCACATACGGACGCACATAAGACAACAGGCGGAAATAGATTTTCACGCTGGAGGTTGCGGACGATTCGGAGGTTGTCATGAGAATCCGTCGTGTTAAAAAGAGGCCGAATTGTATCACAGCGGTTTTCGCGGCTGCCTGCTGCGGTAACATAGGCGGCTCGTCCATTACCAAGGGCGTAAAAACCGGAGTATCGATGCAAGCGCTTGACCACGCCCATTACCTTGAACAGGTTCAAGGTGCCGAAGTACTTGAAGCCGACGGCACGGGCGACAAGGTACTCCGCCTGCGTGACGGCTCCATGCTGAAACTGTTTCGGCGCAAACGCCTTGTCAGCTCAGCAGCCTGGTACCCCTACGCGCAGCGCTTCGCAGACAACTGTGAAACGCTGGCCAAACGCGACATTCCCTGCCCGCGCATACGCTCGGTCAGCCGCATCGCCGAGATCGAGCGCGATGCCGTGCATTATGATCCGCTGGCTGGCTTCACCCTGCGCCAGCTACTGGGCAGTGCGGTGGCCGACGACAAGCTGCGCAGGCAACTGGGAAGCTTTATTGCCGGGCTGCACGAAAAAGGCATCTACTTTCGCTCGGCCCATCTTGGCAACGTGATCCTCACGCCCGAAGGCAGCCTCGGCCTGATTGACATCGCCGACATGAAAACCTATCGCCGCGCCTTGCGCAAAAGCCTTCGCCTGCGCAACTTCAAGCACATGCTGCGCTATCAGGAAGACCGTCAATGGCTGCTGGACAACGGCAACCCGGCCTTTCTCGATGGTTACATGAGCGCTCAGACCCTCTGCGACACCTCTGAACTGGCCCAGGCTGTTCAATAACCTGCCCCATGAAAAATGGCCGCTTTCGAAGCGGCCATTTTTTTGAGGCTATTGCTGCTGCCTGAGCCGATGCGTCTGCACCACTCGCCCCAACACCATGGACGCCGGTAACAGCACCAGCACCCAGAGCTCGTCTGGATTGCCGACCAACTGGGCTCCGTCGAAGTTAAGCATGACCAACGCGCACACAAGGTAAAGACCCCAGGCATCGCCATTGCGCACGGAGTCCCACAGCGTTATCGCCATCACGACCAGAAACATCACCAGCGAAGCGGCGCCGGTGTACAGCCCCAGCGACACGAAAATATTGTGCGGGTGCTGGATCGGTATGCCGCCCGTCAGGGTCTGGGTCGTGTAGAAATCCACACCGCAGCCCAGCATCCAGCCACAGCGACGCCATTCACCGGTCATGATTTCAAACAGCTCGATGCGATAGGAATCACCTCTGACCATCAGCAGGGCGACCCACTGTTCATCCTTGACGAACCAGAAGGCGGCTGCCGCCACGACGCCCAGCGCCAGCAGGACCACTGTCGTGCGCAGCGGGAAACGGTAGAGCGCATAGGCGGTGCAGACAGCAAACAGAACGGCGCAACCCACCAGCGCAGTACGTGTCTGCACGATAAAGGCGGTTATCACCAGCGTGACAAGAACGGCGCAGACGGCCTCGACCCAGCGACGCTCTTTTGCCCACAACGGCATGGCCAACGCGAGGCTGCAGACCAGCCAGGCACTGGCGTAGATCACGTTCTCCATTCGCCCAGGCAAAATCGCCACACGCTGGCCGAACTCGAACTGCCCGGTCACCCAGCTGTGAATACTGCTCAGCAGAATGTACAGGCACAGCGCCCAGAACATGCTGCGCACGAAGACCCCGCGTCTGAAGAAGCCGTTGTCGGTAATCCCGGCGACGACAAAGACAAACAGGCTGACGTAGATGATGTGCTTGTAATACTGGAACTCCTGCGCCTGTAGCGCGGGGACCAGAAAGCAGGCCATGAACACCGCCCAGGCAATGCCCAGAGGCTTGGCAAACACGCCAGCGCCGCGGTACTTGATCAAGAAGAACAAGCCCGGCAGCGCCGTGAATGCATAAAACAGATTGTTGGTGATCTTGGCTGAGGGGTTGAGGATGAAACTCAGCAGGAAGATGACGATGGCAGCCGTAAAATACTGCTGTACTTTGCTGCCGGGCATTCTTATCGGGTCAACTGACATTATTAAGCAACCAACCTGCTACTAGGCCAGCGAGCACAGCGACGATCAGCTTGACGCGATCCCGACGTTTGCGACGCTGTTTGTCAAGCCGCTCCTGCGGCAACTCCACGTGCTCACCAAACCCGGTGTGCAACACGGCATCATTTTCCAGAATCAGAGCGTAACGGTTTTGCGCAGCGAATAATTGTGAAAGTTTCTTCTCGCCACCGTGCCCGGCATAAGGCGCATGCTGCAGGTAATCAGCCAGGCGGCGCAGCCCCGGATTGAAGGAAAACCCCTGCCATTCAGGCTTGTGCGAGCCCAGCTTGTAAAACGCAATACCCTCGACCACTTCACGCTCGTTCAGGTAAACGTAAGGGCTGTGGATACGCAGATCGTGATTGTAGCTGCGCAACCAGACCTGTAAGGCTTGCGGATCGTGTTTCAGCAGCGTCATCGACTCTTCGATGAAGTGCGGACGGTAGAAATCCCAATCGTCTTCGCAATGGAACACCCAGGACGTTTCGATCAGCGAATAGGCCGCGTCGACAGAGCGCATCTGCCCCAGCTTGGGGTTGTTGATGATGAAGCGCGTATGCGGGTGCCAGTGCTCGGGAATGCAGGCCTGAACCCGGTCATCACCGGAGTCTTCGGTAATCAGCACATGGCGTATGGGCGCAGTGTTGAAATGGTCGAACGTTTCCAGGGTGCGCTTCAACAGGTCGAATCGACCACAACTGGTGACGACCAGCGTAATGTCGCTGTTTTCGCTGAATACCATCATTCGTTCCCAATCATTGAATATTCATAATTCCCTACCATCCCAATCGTGACCGCAGGCGATCGATCCAGCTCGCCGCCGGCATGCTGCGCAGTGGCGCATGCATGGCGTCCACGATGGCTTTTCCAAGGGCATGGAATGTAAAGCGTTCCTCGACCAAAGTCTGCCCATTACAAGATATTTCGCCAGCCAGTGTGACGTTATCGCGCAATTTCGCCAGCTTTTCGCGAAGTTCGGGAATGTCGCGATAGAGCACGATGTTGTGCATGTCGACAAAGCCCAGCGCGCGGTTTTCTTCAGCGCCCTGATCGAAGGCAAGCAGCACACAGCCGCATGCCATCGCCTCGAAATTCTTGATCATGTACTCGCCCATGCCCACGTCGGCACTGACGAAAAAACGGATGCGGTTCAGGGTGTCGCAATACTCTTCGCCGGACTTGGTCCGCGTGACGAGCAGATTCTCGACCTGGCCCAACTCGTCCAGCAACGCCTTGCGGCCGCTGTAGGCCACGCTGTTGGTGCTGCCCACGAAGGCCAGCTCAATGTCACGCTCGCGTGCCTGCAACTGCAGCAGGCTCTGGTCATAGCCCTTGGGCACGAACACCGCATCGAAGCCTTCCTGACGCAGACGCTCGCTGACCATGAACCCCGAACAGATCACCCGCGCCCAGGGCAGCTTGCGGTAGTGCGCGCTGAACTTGCCGGTGTATTTGCACGGAATGTAGTTCTGGTAGGCATCGTGTTCGAGGATGACCAGATTGGGAATCGTGCGGATGAAGCCGACCTGACGCACTTCCTGCTTGAAACGCAGGAAAAAAACGATCCGGTCATAGCGGCTGACGTCCACCTCACGGCGGAAATAACCACGCAGGTTGCGTTGCTCCGCAGAGCTCAGCCAGCGCACTTCGCATTCACAATGTGCAGCGATGCCGTCATAGAGACGGTCCAGAATCGCACGCTGCTCTTTCTGGACCAGCAGTAGAACTTTCATGGTTTTCCTTGCAGTACTGCGCCTGCTGAATCAGAGATCACGGTTGCACCAGAACAACTCGTGTCGTCGCACCGCCTTGCGGAAGAATTCGTTTTCGCCCTCGGCCGGCCAGTGACGACCGGCCAGAACCCGCTGCAGCGCACGGCGCACACGGCGCTTGAACGGCATCGGTGGCAGCAGGTCATGCATCATCCCCAGCGCCATGGCCTTGTCGCGTTGCGCGGCGACCGACAATTGAAGGCTGTACGGCACCAGCGCCAACGCGGCATCGAATACCGGCGGCAGGCTGATCCCGCTGTAGGCATCGCCCATCGGCCAGCGGTCGTTGTCGTGCAGGTGATTGGCATAACCGAGCACCACGTCCGGCTGCCATTCGAGCCCGAGCAGCGCTTCACGCACCGCAGCCTGGGCGCAGATGTGATCGGGATGAGGGTCGATGGCAGGGTGCGGCATCACCACAACCTGCGGCCGGGCCTTGAGAATCAGCGCGCGCAGGTCGGCGAGCAGGTTGTTCCAGGTCGGCTGGCCGTCGTCGCCGGGCAATGGCAGGGTATTGAACTGACGGAACAGGCGGGTATCGGTCAGATCCGCCTCACGCGAACCAATCGGCGTATCCGGCGCAGCCTGCATGGCAGGCAGTTGCAGGCAGAAATAGCCCAATTGAACACACTGCGACTCGGGCACCCCGCCCCAGCGCGCCACGGCGATACTGTCCCAGGCCCGCAAGCGGCCTTTCATGCGCGCAGCTTCGGCGCGCTCCATGCCCATCTGCTGATAATGCTCGGCCTCTATCTCACCGGCGGTTAGTGTGATGATCCACGCTTCCTCGGCCTGGCTGTAAAGCCCGAAAGCGGCCAGCTCGGCATCGTCGGCGTGCGGTGCGATGACCATGACACGCTGTTTTCGCGCATCCGGCTGACGAAACAGCCAGAGCCGCGGCGTGCCGGCCAGACGGCAGCAACGCCCGCGCAGTTTCAGCACACCTGCGGCCAGCGGCTCGCCCAGCCCGGTGAGGTTCAGATAGCGCACGCCGCAGACGCCACGCTCGAATGCCTGCTGGTCGTTCAGGCCCTGGCCTTGCAGCTCGACCACAGGGTCGAGAAAACGCCCGAGCCAGGTACTTTTGACCGTCAGCGCCAGTATCAGCGTCTCGTCGCCGTTCAGTTGCACAGCGGGGTCGATCAGCAACGTGCCGCCGTCCAGGCGTACACCCGGCACTTCGCTTTCGGCAGCAAAGGTGTACTGATAGTCGTCAGACGGCGAATAGAACAGATGATCGGCGAACCAGGCCTCATGAGCGACCCAGGCACCCACGGCCAGCAGCGGCGCCAGCCACCAAGCCACCAGCACGCCCACCGCGATCAACAGGAGCAGCCCACCCAGCAACGCCAGCCGCTTGTTACGGCGATGGCGTTTGAGCAATTGCTGCTTGCGACTCAAATCTGGAACACCGGAACGGGGTTGCACCATCGGTCCTTGTACTCGCGGTCGGCACGACCGAAGGAAAAACGCAGTGATTTGCCCAGCGCGCGGGCGTTCTCCCAGGCGGACTGGGTATTGACGAAGCTGAGCACGCTGCCCGGACTGAAATCACGGGTTTCGGGATCGACACCGCCGTTGACGTACTCGATGCTGACCCACTGCGGCGCTTCGACGCGATACACCAGTTGAATGGCAATCGGCGCATCGTTGAGAAACACCACCGAACCGATCAGCAGCTCGCGCAACAGCTCAATGACCTCGGCCTTGTGCCGGGCACCGGTCGCCTCGAAGCCCCAGCGCCGCTGAAACAGATCGCAGTACATACTTGCCAGCTCGGCGCTACTGAACTCGCTGACAGGCCTTACCGTCCCGCCGGCCTCTTCCAGCAAGCGAAGCTCACGACGCTGGTTGTAACGAAATTTCTTGGACAGTTCTTCAGGCGTACGCGCCATCGCCAAGGATTCGGTCTGTGGCTTGAAGGTACTGATGCGGCCTTCGTTGAGCGACGACACATAGCGGGCCCGGTGCCGGACCGGCACCTCGATATCATCGGCCACCGGCAGAATCAGCTCGGCATTACCCAGGTCGAACAACCCTTTCTTGCCGTGGCGCTTGAGCTCGTCCTTGGACAGCGCCAGCGAGCGCCCCCAGGTGGCAATCGCCGCCTTCACTTCACCGCCCTGCTCCCAGGCCAGGTAACGCACAGCGATGCCGGAAAATGCCGACAGACGCGCGACCACCAGCGGATGAGTGGCGACGCTGCCGCCAAACCGCTGCCAGGCCTGCTCGTAGGCAGCCGCGTCGATCTGCACCCAGCCACGCTCGCGCCAGCCCTTGAATCGATTGAGCATCAGGCCCCCGCTGTCAGGCTGGAGACTTGCGGCAGACGCCAGAAGACATTACGCACAGCGTGATCGGAAAAACGTTCGCGCAAGCGCAACAGCATGCGCTCGGCACAATCCTGACGTTGTTCGGCATCGAGGCCGGCCATGTGCACCAGGCCGTGTGCCAGGCTGTGCACATCACCGAGCGGGAACAGCAGGCCAACGTCTTCGACCACTTCCTTGGCGCCGCCGCATGAGGTTGCAACCAGCGGCACACCGGCGACCATCGCTTCCAGCAGGACCATGCCGAACGGTTCGTGGTCCGAGCTCAGGGCGAACACGTCGAAGGCCTTGAAGTAGCGGCGCGCGTCAGGCACTTGCCCAAGGAACAGCACCTGCGGGCCGATGCCCAGCTCCAGCGCCAGTGCCTTGAGGTCTTCTTCCAGGCGACCCTTGCCGAGAATCACCAGTTGGCTGTTCTCGGGAAGATCGGGCAGCGCTTCGGCAAAACCGCGCAACAGCGTGGCCTGATCCTTGTCGGGATGCAGGCGACCGACATTGGCGACAATCCAGGCCGATGCCGACAGGCCCAGCTCTGCGCGGGCATCTTCAGCGGAAAACTGACTGCCCTGCAGTTGCTCGACATCGATCCGGTTGTACAGGGTCTGAATGCGCTCGGCCGGCCACTTGGGCAGGCTGCTGCGCATGTCGTCGCGAACCGCGTCGGAAACACCCAGCAGGCTCAGGCGCTTACGAAACAGGTTGGCGAACAGCTTGCGACTGCGCCGGTGGTAATCGCCGAACGCATGGTGCACGCCGATCACCGGCAGTTTCGTCGCCAGCAGGGCGATGTACACCGGCTTGAAGCGGTGCGCGATGCAAAAGCTGAACGAGCGCGTCGCGGCGATCTTGCGCAGGTCGCGGATGGCGCCCAGCTTCAGGCCACGAATGGCACTGGAGCTGTACTCCATGAACAGCACTTCGTCCGAACCGCAGTCAGCCACGACATCCGGATCGGCGGCACCGGTCAGAAACACTGTCGTTACGCGATAGCCCTTGCCGGCGAACAGGCTGGCGTATTGCCGCGCGCAGTCCAGAAACGGCCCGTCATAGCCGTGACAGAACTGCAGTACGTGTCGTTCAACCGAGCGTGTCATAAGCCTCGACGCCCTCTTTGACCACCAGGATGTCTTCCATGATCAGGTACTCGAGGTCCGAGCCGAAGAACATGTTCAGCGCATCGGTCGGCGAGCAGATCATCGGTTCGCCACGGCGGTTCAGCGAGGTGTTCAGGGACACGCCATTGCCGGTCAGGTTTTCCAGCGCTTTCATCATGTCGTAATAGCGCGGGTTGTATTCGCGCTTGAGCACCTGGGCTCGGGAGGTGCCGTCTTCATGGACGACTTCCGGAACGCGGGTTTTCCACTCTTCGGCCACTTCGAAGGTGAAGGTCATGAACGGTGCCGGGTGATCGATCTTGATCATCTGCGGGGCGACGGTGTCGAGCATCGACGGGCAGAAAGGCCTCCAGCGCTCACGGAACTTGATCTGATGGTTGATGCGGTCGGCCACGCCGGTGACGCTCGGGCAACCGATGATGGAACGACCGCCCAGTGCGCGCGGACCGAACTCCATGCGCCCCTGGAACCAGGCAACCGGGTTGCCCTTGACCATGATCTCGGCAATCCGCTCCGGCGTGTTGTCGATCTGGCGCCAGACCGGCTTGCTCGGGTGACGGGCACAGGCCGCGATCACATCTTCGTTGCTGTACGCAGGGCCGAGGTAGACGTGTTCCATCTTCTCGACCGGCACACCGCGAGCGTGCGAAACATAGGCCGCAGCGCCCACCGCCGTACCCGCATCGCCGGACGCAGGCTGCACGAACAGCTCCTTGACTTCAGGGCGGGCGATGATGCGCTGGTTCAGTTTGACGTTCAAAGCACAGCCACCGGCGAAAGCGATCTTGCCGGTCTCCTTGAGGATGTCGCCCAGGTAGTGATCCATCATCTGCAGCGCGAGCTTTTCGAACAGCGCCTGCATGCTCGCCGCGTAATGAATATAGGGTTCGTCGGCCACGTCGCCAACGCGTTTCGGGCCGAGCCATTCGATCAGCTTCGGCGAGAAGTAGAAGCCCTTGCCGTTCTCTTTGTAGCGACGCAGGCCGATGACGTTGGCCAGCTCGGTATTGATGACCAGTTCGCCATTCTCGAAGGTCGCCAGACGCGAAAAGTCATACTTGCTGGCATCGCCGTACGGCGCCATGCCCATGACTTTGAATTCGCCGTCGAGCATCTCGAAACCGAGGAACTCGGTAATCGCGCCGTACAGGCCGCCCAGCGAGTCCGGATCGAAGAATTCCTTGATCTTGTGGATCTTGCCGTTTTCGCCATAGCCGAAGAAGGTCGTGGCGTACTCACCCTTGCCGTCGATGCCCATGATCGCGGTTTTCTCGGTGAAACCGGAGCAGTGGTAGGCGCTGGAAGCGTGGGCCAGGTGGTGCTCGACCGGCTCGATCTTGATCTTCTTCGGATCGAAGCCCAGTTGTTCGAGGCACCAGACAATCTTGTTGCGGTAGCGCTTGTAACGGCGGTTGCCCATCAGCAGCGCATCGAGGGCGCGATCCGGCGCGTACCAGTAACGCTTGGCGTAATGCCAGCGGGCCTTGCCGAACAGGCTGATCGGGGCGAACGGAATCGCGACCACGTCGACGTCCGAAGGCTTGATGCCTGCCTGTTCCAGACAGAACTTCGCCGACTCGTAGGGCATGCGGTTCTTTGCGTGCTTGTCACGAACGAAGCGCTCTTCTTCGGCCGCGGCAATCAGCTTGCCGTCGATGTAAAGCGCTGCGGAAGGATCATGGCTAAGGGCGCCGGACAGGCCAAGGATCGTCAATGCCACTAGTGTCTAGCCTCTTTAGTCTGCATGCAGGCGCAGGGCGCCCGAGAAAAGGTGTGCCCCCGCACAGCGGGCTGAGGGCAGCTAAAGGGCGGGATTATAGCGTAATGACCAACGATTGGCTCGACGCGCTGAAATGTCACCCAAGGCGGCCCGCCAGACGGTGTACGAAACGTCTCTTTCGCCACGCAGCATATTTATCTACGGCGTTGCTGCCCGTTGCATCTGATTAATTGAGGCCTTTAGTCGCAGCCCCCAAGGCCGTCGATCAAACCTCAGCGCCTGGCGCAATGGAAAGCCTGTCATGACACATACACCACTCTCTCTGGATTTCACCCTTTCAACGCCGAGCCCTGTGCCGATGACGCCCGGCGATACCTGGCCTGACGCGTCCGCAGCGCTGAAAAGGCTCGACGAACTGCGCACCCTTCTGGCCAGGGAGCTAAACGCATTGCCCCAGGCTGGCGAAGCCTTGCTAAGCGCACTCACCGGCGCTGACGTGTCCGAGCGCGAACTGGAAATCTTCAGCCTGTTGCAACAGATCGACGACTACTGGACGGACCCGGGCGAAACCGGTGAAAGCCGTCGCGACCGCCTGGTACCGGCCTTGCAACGGGCCATGCTTGACGAAGCCCGCATCAGGGTTCACGAGCGCGATCTCGACAGTGGCTACCTGGCCTGTTTGCCCGAGTCACCCGAGCAGGCGCAAGGCCCGGCGCTCGCCTGCTCGACGCTGTGGGTACAACTGCATGATGACGAACAGATTGAAATGGCCGGCGTACTGATGATTTCCCAGGATCAGGGGCGCACGTTATTGATGCTGCCAGGTCTCGGCATCACCGGTTTTGCCACGCAGGCCATGCTGCTCGAAACCCTTGCGCAGTGGCTCAACACGCCAACGTTGCGCGATACGCTGCTCGGCAACGCGCAACGACAGCATCAGGAGCGGCTGGCCGAGATAGTTCAGGACGCCGACCTGTACCTGGAGCCCTTCACCGCTGCCGACGTGCAACTGCAGCCCGTTACCACGGCACCGTTCAAGCACGCGTTCGACCGGTTGCTGAACAAGCAGCGCAACGACATCCGTTACGCCTGCGAACAGCCGGGCACGGCGGATCGGCTCAAGCGTCAATCGCTGATCCAGCAGGCCATCGACATGCCTGGCCTGTTCGGCCCGGCTGCCATGCTCGAGCTGCGTGAACTGAGCAACAGACGACGTCAGTACCAGCGTAACCTGCCCGAGTGGATGAAGATCGCCAGCGCGGCTGACCTGCAGACCTATGCCTTGCACCTGCAACGCTACGACGCGGCACATGCTGCGATGCTGAGCGTACTGGGCGGCGCAGCTTCCCCGGAGCAGTTTGCCGACATGCAGTTGCGCACGCGCCTGGCCAATGATCTGGGCGAGGATCTGGACCCGCGGGCCTTGACCATCGACACCCGTCGCACGCTGCCAGCGACGAGCGAGACCTACCGCGTGACGCTGCCGCTGACCAAACTGGCGCTCTATGGCCTGCATCCGGGTGACGAGACAGCAGGCTCGGACTTCCTCGACCAGACGCTCATCACCCTCGATGGACAGCCGCTGGACGCCGCCTACTCGGCCTTGACCCCGGCCTACCTTGCCGGCGTGATTGATGAGCTCAACCTGCGCGCGGTGTTTGCCACGTTTCAACGCGAGGCCTATCAGCAGGAACACAATCAACAGATGCTGCGCGCACTGGCGCGGACCCGACTGACTACGCTGGGCTGGGCGGCGAAGATGCAGGGGCATATCCAGCCCGAGGATTTTGCCATTGTCGCAGCGCTGACCAGCACGCCAGTGAGTGCGCCTGATCCCACGATGCGCGTGCAGCAGATCAAACTGAACGACCGCAACGTGATGGTCAGATTGCTGGTGTTTCGCAAGCAGGATGCTCAAGGCCAGACGCAACGGCTGATCATGTTCACCAGCGAGGCGCCAGGACAACAGTATTTCAAGGCTTTCGACACCCAAACCCAACTGCTGCATGAGGTGATTGGCTGGACCGCATCGCCCACAATGACTACCTGGCTGCTCGATCAGGTAGAGGTCACTGCGCGCCCGGAACTGGACGCGCAACTGACGGCCCTCCGCGAGAAACCCCAGCCTGCAAAGGAATTTCTGCAGTTCATCGATCACCCCGATTGCGAGACGGCATTGCGCAGTTTTACCGACGAACAGACTCGCATATTGATCTCCGAACAGGCCCGCCATACCCCGGACTGGTACCTGCGCGCCAGCCGCGCCCAGCGCCGGGAATTACTCGCCGTTGAACACGCCATCGAGGGCGCCCTCGGCAACTATCAGGCCCAGCCGCACACCAGGGTTCAGTCGTTCCAGGACTACGTACACCAGCGTGCCAGCCAGCAGATCGGCAAACTGCTGGGTGTCCCTGCCGGCACGGTAGACCCTGACCTGATCGTGATCACCAGCGAGCGCGAAACGCTGACCTACACCGACATGCTGCTCAAAGGCTACAACGACAGCATCGACCCCTTGCGCACGTCAGCAGCCACCGACGCCAGGTTCAGCGGCCCGGAGGGTATCGACCTGAGCGCGCTGTCACCCGCAGCTGTTGCAGGCTCAGTGCGTGGCCAGTGGCTGGCGGACGAGTACATTGCGCTGATCAGAAACACCCTGCTGAACAGCGAAAACGATGGCTATGCCTACCGTCGCCAGTACAGCGTAATGATCACCCAACTGCAGATGAAGGCGGCTGCGCTGCGCAGCCTGCTGAAAGGTCATGTCGAGCCTGAGCAGTATGTCTGGCTCAAGCAATCACTGGATAACGCGCACCTGAGCGACTCGGCCTCACGGGAGCGTTTCCCCCTTTACCCCCTGCAAATACACGTGGATAAACCCCTGATCGCCTCGGGACTGACCGATGTCGATCAACTGGTTATCCCCAGCCCGCTGCTGACCCACATCGAAACCGTTCAGGGCTGCCTGGTCATTTTGCCGACGCAGATCCGTCACGCCGCGCTGCTCTATACGCCGCAGGCACCTGACGGTATCGAATTCCGTCTGTTCAGCGATTTCGTGAGCTCGCTGGATAGTGAAGGGATGATCGATTACTACAAGGATCGCTGCCGCATCAAGGCACGCCGCACCCTGTCGTTCTTCCTGCGGGACATGCAGAAGGGTAACGCCAACAAGCCTCCGGCCATCCCCAGGGCATTCATTTCAGAGGTTGCCGATACCTGCTTCAACCGGCCGCTGGAGCGCAGGTTGCGCGATGTGGAAGAAACCAACAGCGGCCGCCACGACATGCTGGCCAAGCTGATCTGGATCAGTGTCGAAATCATTGCCACGGCCCTGACCCTGCCCTTTCCACCGGCAAGCTTTGCGGTGGGCAGTCTGGTTTCATTGCATGACAGCGGGCAGGCACTGGCAGCGCTGAGCGCAGGCGACCGGGAGCGCGCCACGAACTACATGCTGTCGGCACTGTTCAACGGCCTCGGTGCAGGCAGCGATTTGCTGGTGGGTCTGAAAGGACTGGGCGTTTTGCACCAGCTTGAGAACGGCCAGCATTCGACCCCGGTGTTGCGCTCGTTCCAGCGCCAGCCTTCCCTGCCGCGTTACGAGGACCTGTACCCGGTAGAGCTGCAAGAGCAGGTGTTTCTGCTCGGCAAGCCCAATGTGCACGGGCATGCGGCGGTGTTCCAGGCACCTCATGTCGCCTCGGCACCCCCGCTGGCAACCGGTCAGTTTGCAGCGCGCAGGGGCGATGGCGCCTGGCAGCCGCTGCTCCCGCTACCACCAGTCGCACAGCAGGCGCCATCAGGGTTGCGCATCGATCTGGCCGTCGACATTTCGCTGGAGAACCTGCCACGTATCGCCGATGGTCACGCAAAAGGCGTGCATGCAATCAATGGAAAACATTACATCCAGCTGTCAGACCGGGCCTTTGAGGTTCAGTACGACGCCTACTGGCGGTGCTGGCAAATCATCGACCCGGCCAATCCGTTCGCCTTCTTCGGCAAGCAGCCCGTTCGCCTGAATGATCAGGGCCAGTGGCTGCTCGTCGAACGGCAGCGCCTGCGCGGCGGCGGGCTGGACACTCCGGGCACTTATCGACCGCTACCAGAGGAAGCCAGCGCAAGCTCAAGCTCGCTGAACACCTTGAGCGACTATGAGATGCCGAGCGGCATGCGCGCGCACCTGGACATCGTTATCAACAAGGAGGTCTTCGATCCGACCGGTGCTGGTCTTGAAGTCTATTTCGAAACGTATTTCACCGAGGTGCGCCAGACCTTTACGGCGCGTCGGGAAAATCTCTATCAGGATGCCCAGGCCTTTTTTGCCCGATTCACGCCGCCACTCAAGCCGCCCCTGCCAACTTATAGTCTGCCCGGCAGCGTCGATACGCTCATCAAACACATCTTCAGTCACAATAACGGGCTGGTGTTCAGCGAAGCCCCGAAATCGGTGGCCAGCAAGCGTCTACTGCTGCTCAACATGCCCTTGCTCGCCGAGCAGCGTGTCGAGGTGCTGTACATCGAGCACCTGCTGACCGACAAACACCTGCGCAAGCTGGCCCGGTATCGCCAACTCGGTAAAAAAAGTCGCTCCGGCTCTCATGAACTCAAGTATTACCTGCAAGAGGCCAATCGCGGCGCCCTGAACAACGCAAGTAGCGAATTCGATTACTACCACCTGATCAAGGCAGCCCACCTCTACGGGATCGAAGTGCGCCCGTTCAGTTCGTCGATCAGCTATCCGTTTCTCGGCCACAACGTGCTGGCGGCTGCCGATGACCCGACAGCGGCCATGAAAATGAGCAACTTCTTCGGGCACAGGCTCATCAGCCACGATATCCAGCCGGCCTCTGCCAGGCGCTGGGTAGCGCTGCTCGACCAGAAGCTGGCCACGACTCACGATCAGGTGCCCGGCATCGCCGAAATGCAGGGAGCCGTCAGTGTTCACGTCAAGGACATTCCCGCCGGACGTCCGACCCGCATCAGGCAAGGCGCGGGTGGGGCGCATGAACACACACCGACGCACTGCGACTTCAGCATAGCGTTTGCCGACCCGACGCTGCCCGCCAAGCCACTGCCCCCTGCTACCGCTCTGGATAACCTGTTGATCCGCGAGCTGGGCGATCCGGCCGCGGTTGCCGAGGGTGAGCGCTGGGCGGACGAGTACGGGTTTGTTCTGGACGAAAACGATACCTGGCTGCGCGTCGACCCCGATGACTGGAGCGTTGACAGGCCGATGACGGCCATTCAGCAATCGCTGACCGATGCCACCTATGAAATGCCGCTGGAGACCAGAGCAACGCTGCATAACCTGGCGAACTTCGAAAAGAAGGGCCTTGATATGGAGTATTTTTTTGAAGACATCGAACTCGACACTGTACGCAATACATTCGACCTGCTGCGCAAGAATCTACAACAGGACGCCGCCCGGATCAGCTCAGCTCAACTGCCGCCTCGCCCGACGTTACCAGCCATCGCACCGCAGACAAGCACTGCCGGACTGCTAGAAACCCTGTATCGCCATACCGAAGGCCTGGTCATTGGCGAGTCACACGCTTCGGTCGCCAGCAAAAAGCTGATCATCGACAACCTGCCGTTGCTGTCACAGCAGAACATCAAAACGCTGTACATGGAGCACCTGTTGAGCGACCTGCATCAGGCAGATCTGGATCGTTTCCTCGAAACCGGGCAAATGAGTAAAACCTTGCTGCATGACCTGAAAACCCTGGACCGCGGGCATCATACCGATCCGGACGGCATCTACACCTTCGAGCGGCTGATTATCGGGGCGCGGCAGCAGGGTCTGGAAATTCGTGCCATCGATTGCGCAAGCAGTTACCACCTCAAAGGCATTGCCGAGGAACAGTCCATTACCCGCCAGCAAATGATGAATTACTTTGCCTCGCGCACGATCCGCAGGCACCAGGAGGTGATGGGCTCGCACAAGTGGATCGCGCTGGTCGGTAACAGCCATTCCAATACCTATCAGGGCGTTGTGCCTGGCGTTGCCGAACTGCAAGGCGGGATCGGCCTGCGGGTCGTCGATGTGACACCGGGGCATTCGAGGGGAATAACGCTGGATCCGGGGGAGCTCGTCTCGGGCGGCATAGCGGATGACAAGGTCTACATCAAAGCTGATTATCGAGTGGAGATGGAGGTGCTGCGGTCACAGCCGGTCAGGCCGCCAAGCATCGAAAACCGCCTTTCCAGGCGGGGAATGTTTCTGGTGCAGGAGGGTGAAGGCAATCTGCCAACCATCATTCATCGCGCACGCGACACCTGGATTCACCACACACCGGTGCTGCGCAATGCCGAAGGCAAGCTGTACATCGAACGCCTGCGCTGGCCGCGCATCCACCTCAAACCCTTCGACGACATCGATGCACTGGTGGCAGCACTCGAAGCGATGAACCTTACGCGCATTACCTGAGGATGCCGATGCTCCGCGTCACACAGAGGACGCGGAGCGTCCGGAACGGCGTGCCAACGCGGAGCATTGGCACGAGAGTCAGCCACTACGGATGAGCGCTCCGCGCTGGCACGAGGGTCAGCCGGGCTCAGTCCGTCACAAGCTTCGGCAAGCGCTGCTCCAGCAACTGGTGCAGCGCGCTCTGCGTTGGCCAGTTGCGCATGAAACGGGCACGGTCTCGGGCGTAGGCCGCAGCGAATGACGACTGCGAGTTGTGCTGCTGCATGGCGTCCAGGTCGATCATCGCCCAGCGATCGACGTGCCAGAACAGGTTATGCCCCTTGAAATCACCATGGCTGATGCGCGCCTGGATAAGCTGCGCAAAAAGCCGATCCAGCGCCAGCAGTTCGACCTCTGGTGCATCACCGTTTTCCACATACGGAGCGAAGCGTTCGATGATGTCCGGCCCATCAATGAACTCGGTCACCAGCCAGGCCTTGCTGCGCAAGCCGAGAAAACGCTTTTCCTGCACGGCCAGCGGTTTGGGTGTGGCGATGCCGAGGAACATCAGCCGGTTGCCTTCGCGCCACGAATGCCAGGCCCGGCTGGGGCGCCAGAAGCGCTTGAGCCAATGGCTGAAATTCTTGATGTTGTAGCGCTTGATGACCAGCGGACGACCATCGACCTCAACCCGCCCGACACTCGCCGCGCCACCGGTCTTGTACAGATGGCCCTTGTCGAGCAAGGCATCCGCCTGACTCAGCACCGGCAGCATCGCAGACTCTTCTTCGCGACGAATGGCGCGGAACACCGAAGCGCTGTCCTCGACACTGAACAGACTGCAGTCGCGCACGGTCTTGCTCATGAAGTCCTTGAGCCGCCAGCTGCGAACCTTGTCGATCTGCTTTTGCAGCGCTTCCATCGGCAAACCATGCTCGGCATTGCTCAACAGGTAATGCACCAACAGCTCTTCAGTAAACGGTTCGAAAGACCTGGGCAACTGGGCAAAGAACACGCCGAGATTTTCCAGCACTTTTTGCCGGGACAACGGCGTACCGGCCTGTTCAGCACGAATGCCGGCGCCATCGATCAGGTACAACTGCCCCTTGTGGCGCAGCAGGTTGTCCAGGTGCAGGTCTTCCTGCCACAGGCCTTTTGCGTGCTGCCGGGCAATGGCCGATAGCGCCTCACCGAGCACCGCTTGCTGCTCGTCTGCCAGCGGTGGCAGGTGCTTAACAGCAGTCCAGGCATCGCCCAGGCTGGGTGCCTGTTCCAGAAACTCGAACAACAGCCAGCCACCCTCACCGTCCTGCAAACCGTCGGCCAGCAAAAGCGGTGTGGTCAGGCCCTGTTCGGCAAGCAGCCTTACGCCGGCCAGCTCACGCTGAAAGTGTCGGGCCGCCTTGTCGCCCACCAGCAGTTTTGCCAGCACCATTCGGCCTCGCCAGACACCGGCGCCGACATAGCGCTGCCCCGGCAATACCCGCAGCAGGGTCAGCAATTGCAGTTCAGCCGATCCGGCAGCATCGGCCAGCGTCAGGCTCATCGGCAACTCGGGGGTACGTCCGGCGGTCTTGAGTTCAGACAGGCGCATCAACGGGTCTCTTTATCATCGCGGTGTTGAAGGTCTCGTTTGTGAGCGCCGCGCTTGCCCAGGCGCGCACTCCAGGCGTCGACCGGCAGGCTGTTCGGCGTGGCTTGCAGATAAGCCGCCAACAGCTCGCGCCGATCGGCCTCATTCCACATGGGCGCGCGGCGCAGCAGCGGTTCGAGGTCGCGGGCAAGGTCACGCTTGCCGAAGATCACCGGGCGGGTTTTTTCCAGGTCGATCAGTTGCGCCTGATACCCCGTACCGGCTGCCTGAAGAAAAATATGCTTGGGGTAGAAGCAGCCATGCACCTGTCCGGCGCCGTGCAGCGTGCGCGCCAGCTGGCCGCAGGCGTGCAGTATTGCCTGACGCTGAGGGGCCTCCATCTGGTTCCACTGCTGCAACAGTTCGTCAAGATCGGTCCAGCCGTCCAGCGCACGCGTCATCAGGATCGCCCGGCGTTCGCCGTCGACCTTGCGCTCGCCATAGAACACCGCCTGCAATGCCGGGATGCCCAGTTTGCGATAGCGACTGATGTTACGAAACTCGCGCGAGAACGACGGTTCGCCAAACGGGTGATGCAACGTGTGAGTCAGGTAGTTGCTCTGACGCTTGAGGTAAAACCCCTGACCGTCCAGATCGAGGCGGAACACACTGCTCCAGCCGCCGCGCCCGTTATTGGGCTCATCGACCGCATCGAGTCGGATGTTCCAAAGCGATTCAAAATCAGCCAGGTTGTGACGCGCCAGTAAAGGCTGGTCGGCACTGGCAATAAAAACGCTCATTCACGGCCCTCGAAAAAGCTGACGATATGTCGAATACGTTTTTTGTCGGAGGCGTTCAAACGCGTTCGCTGGCGGTATTGCAGGTAGAAGCGCAGGCGCTGGGTGGCCGATAAGTGATACTTGGCGACCTTGTCCAGGCAGGCCAGATCCTTGGTGATCCGATAGCGCAGCATGAAGCTCCACCAGAATGCACCATTGGGGCAGTCGATGAAAAACAGCTCGCCCTCGTTATCGACCAACAGGTTGCGCCATTTCAAATCGTTATGTGTGAAATGGTTGTCGTGCATGATCCGGGTAAAGGCAGCCAGCTGGCGGCTGAGCGCGTCGACCCAGTGGCGATCGGCCAGTCGCGGATCCTTGCGTTGCGCCAGTGCCGACAAGTCTTCGGTGTTCGGCAAGCCACGTGTGATCAGTGCGCCGCGATCATACGCCGCGCCGTTGCGCTCCAGGCCCCAGGCCACGACTTCTGCCGTGGGGATGCCCCATTTAGCAAAGCGCTTGAGGTTCTGCCATTCGGACTTGACCCTTGGCTTGCCCATGTAGCGACGCAGACCCTTGCCCGCGCCCACGTAGCGTTTGACGTAGTAGTAAACCCCGGCGCGCTCGACGCGGATGACGTCGGACAGCGGATCGCGGGTCAACTGCTGTCCCTGCAAGGCAAATACGGCATCCAGGCTGCCAAATTCCGGTTCCAGGAACGCGTACTCGGGCTCGAGCTTCCAGCCCGCCATCAGAGTGCGTCTCCGTAGCGCACTTTACGCTGATACAACTTGTCGGCTTTTTTATCCAGCCAGGTCAGCAACGTCGCTTCCTTGAGCAGGATTTCGCGCAACGGCTTCTGGAAATAGCCCTGGAGAAAACGCAGTTTGTCGCGGCGGGTCAGGCCGATGTCCAACGCTGAAAAATACAGCGCGGCCAGGTCCTTGTTGCGCCAGCGTGGCGTGATCGCACGGCGGGTCTGGGCACGGTGCAGGTCGATGACCGAGAGTTTGAAATCGTCAGCGGTCACCGGTTTGTCGGTGTGCAGCAAAAAATGGCAGATGTAGCAGTCGCGATGATTGACGCCTGCGCGGTGCATCATGCCGACCAGGCGGGCGACTTCGGCAATGAAGGCTCTCTTCAGACGCGGCTCGGGCGGCTCGTTGCGCCAGTTGAGGCTGACGTCTTCGAGGCTGGTGGTCGGTGCCAGTTCTTCGGTGACGATGAACGAGTGCTGCGCGGCAGGGTTGCTGCCACGCTCGCCATAGGCCACGGCGGTCATGGTCGGGACGCCGACTTCATGCAGGCGCTCGATGGCGTCCCATTCCTTGCCCGCGCCGAGTACTGGCAGCTTGGCGGTCGCCAGGTTCTTGGCGATCTCGCCCCAGCCAATGCCGCGGTGGATCTTGACGAAGTAACCGCGCCCATCGACCTCGGTGCGCAGTGTGCGGCGCCCTTCCAGCTCGCGGTAGACCTCACCGCTCAGGCCTTCGACCTCGACGAACGCATCGCGCCCCGCCCACAGGCTCTTGAACGGCTCAGCAAGGAACAGCTTCATCAATAGTGCTCCGCCAGAATCACATCCGCAGCGTGTTGCGGCATGCTGTAAAGGTCCGCCGTGTCGGCAAAGGTCAGGCCATTGCGCGACCACGCGCTGCGTGCGGCATCGTCCTCAAGCATGTCCGACAGGTAGCGATTGAGCTGCGCCTGCTCGAACGGCTCGTCCAGCACGCGCCCGCAATCGGCCTCGGCTATATAGTGAGCGTAACCACAGACCGCGCTGACCAGGACCGGCAAACCGGCAACCAGCGCTTCGAGCAGCACGGTCCCGGTGTTTTCGTTGTAGGCCGGATGAATCAGCAGGTCGGCGCCCAGCAGAAAACGCGGAATATCGCTGCGCCCTTTCATGAAGGTCACCTGATCACCCAGGCCGAGCGCCGAGCTCTGCAGTTGGAATACTTTGGGGTCGTCCTGCCCGATTACAAACAGTCGCGTGCGTTTCTTCAGCCCGGCGGGCAGAGCCGCGAGCGCCTTCAAGCTTCGATCCACGCCCTTGGTCTTGAAACCGGAGCCGATCTGCACCAATAACAGGTCATCGTCGGCAAGGCCGAATTCCTTGCGAAAGCCTGCACGGATGTCAGGTGCATCCGGCGGCGCGCGACGATCTTGGGAAATGCCCGGCGGCAGCAAATGGAAGCGCGACGGCGGGGTGTCGTAATGCTTGATGAACAGCGGCTGCTGCACTTCGGAAATCATCAGCACCTGGGTTTTCGAGTCCCTGGCGAACACTGCGCGCTCGTAGTCGGCAAAGTGGCGATAACGGCCCCACTTGCGATACAGCGGGCTGCGCAGGTTCTGCGCCTTGTCCTCGAAACAGCCGTCGGCGGCGTAATACACATCCAGGCCGGGCATCTTGTTGAAACCGATCAGGCGGTCCACCGGGCGTTTGGCCAGGTCTGCTTCCATCCAGGCGCTGAGCTTTTCGTTGCGCCGATGATTGAAGAACGCCTTGACCGGGGCCACCAGCACCTCGAAACCGGGAGGCACATCGCCTTCCCAGATCAGGGTATAGACGCGGATCTGATGGCCGCGCTGCTGGCACTCCAGCGCGATGCGCATGAAGTCGCGTTGCAGGCCGCCGAACGGAAAGTATTTGTAGAGTACAAAAGCCAGTTGCATCAGCCAGGTTCCTTTGCCAGCAACAGCGCGCCCAATTGGCTCGCTACTCGCTCGGGATTCAAGCGAGTGAAGCACATCGGCCACTCGCGCTTAAGGTCGAACCGGCGCTGATCGTCGGCGCTCGGTTGGTACGTGCATTTCTTTTGCAGGCAAGGCGTACAGCCGGGGTAGTCGCTGGCCAGATGCACCTGCGACTTGCCGTAGGCCCCGGTCAGGCCCGGATTGGTCGGGCCGAACAGGGAAATGGTCGGCACATCCAGTGCAGCAGCCAGGTGGCCGATGCCAGTGTCTACCGCGACGCACGCCTGCGCGCTGGCCAGTACCCGCGCAACCCCTGCCAGATTGAGCTTCGGCAGCACGTGCGCACTGCTCAGACCCTCGGCAATACGCTCGGCGCGAGCTTTCTCTGCCGGATTGCCCCACGGCAACTGCACTTGCAGACCGCGCGCTGCCATCAATTCGGCCAGTTGCCGCCAGTACAGCTCGGGCCAGTGCTTGGTGTCCCAGGTCGTGCCATGCAGGAACAGCACGAACGGGGCCTGCAAACTGTCATCCAGGGTCGCCAGTGGCTTGAGACCGTAATCGCCCATGCCGGACGGCTGTGGATAACCCAGCGCCTGAGCGAACAGCTGACGCAGCCGCTCGACCGCATGCTGCCCGCGCGCCACTGGAAAAGCGCGATCATAAAAGCGACTGGCAACCGGCTCGCGTGCCGAATCGCGGTCCAGACCGGCCACCGGCGCATCGACATAGCGTGTCAGCCAGGCACTTTTGAACAGGCCCTGCGCATCGATCACCAGATCATAACGCTGTTCGCGCACCTGCTGTTTGAAGCGCCGCCATTCCCCGGACCTGAAGGTCTGCCAGAGGTGCTTGCGCCAGCGACGAATCGCCACAGGGATGACCCTGTCGACCGCCGGATGCCAGGCGGGAATTTCCGCGAAGCCTTCCTCGACCACCCAGTCGAAGCGAATGCCGGGCAGCGCGCGCGCCGCATCGGTCAGCGCGGGCAAGGCATGGATCACGTCACCCAGTGAAGACGTCTTGATCAGCAGTACCCGCAAAATCAGGCAACCTCCACCGGCGTGCTACTCAGGCGGCTGAGCGCCTGAATCACGGCGTCCGGCTCAAGCAGACGCATGCAGTTGTAATGGCCGAAACGGCAAGTGCGCTCGAAGCACGGGCTGCACTCGATGCCGAGTCGCACCACCTCGACTGCGTCGGCCAGCGGCGGCGTGAAGCCCGGCGAGGTCGAGCCGTAGACAGCCACCAGCGGACGGTTCAACGCTGCGGCCACGTGCATCAGGCCGGAATCGTTGGACACCACAGCGTCGGCGCACGATAGCAGGTCAATGGCTTCGGCCAGCGAGGTCTCGCCACTGAGGTTGACGGACTCCTCACGCAGGCCGGGAATCAGTTCCTGGCGAATGCTCTCACCGACCGGGTGATCCTTTTTCGAGCCGAACAGCCAGACCTGCCAGCCTTCGCGAATGCTCGCGTCGGCAACCTGTGCGTAATGTTCGGCGGGCCAGCGCTTGGACTCGCCGAACTCCGCGCCGGGGCACAGCGCCAGTACCGGGCGATCCAGCGTGAGGCCGAATTTGCTCAGTGCGGCATCGCGCGTGGTCGGGTCGATGCGCAGGCTCGGTTGCGGGTAAGGACGCGGCAACTCTGCGCCCTTGTCGAAGGCCAGGGCCATGAAACGCTCGATCATCAGCGGGTAACGCTGCTTGTCGAGGGTTCGTACGTCGTTGAGCAGGCCGTAGCGAAACTCCCCGCGCCAACCGGTGCGCTTCGGGATACCGGCAAAAAACGGCACCAGCGCCGATTTCAGCGAATTGGGCAGCAGGATAGCCTGATCGTATTGGCCAGCCAGAGATTTGCCGATCCGGCGACGGGTCGCCAGTTCCAGGGCACCGTGACCCAGCGGAAAACTGAGCGCAGCACGAACCTGCGGCATGCGCTCCAGTATCGGACGGCTCCATTCAGGGGCCAGCACGTCGATTTCGCACTCGGGATGACGCTGTTTCAGACACTGGAACAGCGTTTGTGCCATCACCATGTCACCGACCCAGCTAGGCCCAACGATCAGAATTTTCATGTTCTATCCAAAAACGACCAGAAACGATCAGGGAGGCCGATCAGACTGCGTGACATTCCCACACAACCTGTCGCCTCCCTGTCATAGCTTTATAGAGTGTTGCAGTGGAATGTGGCGTGCCGTGAGGCTCAGCTCAACCCCATCTGCGTCCAGATCCGCATCACCTCACGCCGCTGGGCGTGAAACTGATCGCCGCTGACCACGCCCGCCTGCTTCTGCAAGGCCTGGCGATGTGCCGCCGAGCGATACGCCTTATAGGCTTCGCGCAACAGGCCGGCATCCGTATCCGGTAGCAGTCCGGCTTCTTCAAGCCCTTCGAGAATCCGGATGTTGTCGGTGTATTGCAGCAGCGCGGGATGCTCTCTGGACCACGCCAAGGCGGCGTATTGCACCATAAATTCGATATCGACGATACCTCCGGCGTCCTGCTTGAGGTCGAATGGCACCGCCGCCTCGAAGGCATTGGCCGCCCTGCCGGCCGCTGTCGCGCGGGTCCCGAGGTTGTCACGCATCTTGGCGCGCATTTCGCTGACTTCGGCGCGCAGCTTGTCCAGATCGCGTTCGCGCCCCAGCACATCGGCACGGACCTTCTCGAATTGCTCGCCGACATCCCGGCTGCCGGTCATGACCCGCGCACGGACCAGTGCCTGATGCTCCCAGGTCCAGGCTTCATTGGCCTGGTAACGGGCGAAAGCGCCCAGAGAGCTGACCAAAAGGCCAGACGCCCCCGAAGGCCGCAGGCGCATGTCGACGTCATACAGCTGACCGGAGTTGGTTTGCGTGGTCAGCAAATGGATCACCCGCTGCCCCAGCCGGGTGAAGAACTGCGCAGTGTCGATCGGTTTGGCACCGTCAGTCTCGGCCTCCAGATCGCCATCATGAATGAACACCAGATCCAGATCGGAGCCGTGCCCCAGCTCGATGCCGCCGACCTTGCCGTAGCCGACGATCACAAAGCCCGGATCGCACAACGTGCCGTCCGGACGCAAAGGCGTACCGTGGCGGGCCACGCTGTAGCGCCAGGCCAGCGCGAGCACCTGATCGAGAATCGCCTCGGCCAGCCAGGTCAGGTAATCACTGACTTTCATCAACGGCAGGCTGCCGGATATCTCGGACGCCGCGACGCGCAGGCTGTGCGCCAGCTTGAAATGCCGCAGGGCCTCCATCTGTTGCTCGAGATCGTCCTCGGGGATACGAATCAGCCGCTCGCGCAGCTCGGCCGCCAGTTCCGGGGCCAGCGGCGGATTGAACAGGCGCCCCTCGTTAAGCAACTCATCGAGTAGCAACGGGAAACGCGCGATCTGTTCGGCAATCCACGGGCTGGCGGCACACAGGGTCAGCAGCTGTCGCAGCGCGTCGGGGTTTTCCGTGAGCAGCACCAGGTACGCCGAGCGCCGCGCGACGGCCTCGACCAAGGGCAGCACGCGCTCCAATACCAGGTCGGGCTTCTCATGTTCCACCGCCTGAGCCAGCAGACGGGGGATGAATGCGTCCAGCCGCTCACGGCTCAGACGCTGCATCGAACGCAGGTTGGGGCTGCTGCGCAGGTTGGCCAGATGTTTCAGCGCCCTCTCGGCGTCGACGAAGCCGGCCTGCAGCAGTTGGCGACCTGCGGCTTCTTCGTCCTGGGACTCTTCCCACAACGGCAGCCATTCGCCTCCCACCACCACTTCGCCATCTTCATCTTGCTCGTCGTCCGGATCAGCATCGGGGTCAGCAATGACCTGGCGGAAGTGCCAGGCCACACGGCCACGCCAGTACATCAGCCTTTCGTGAAAGGCAGCCCAGTCAGCGAAGCCCATGATCAGGGCAACGCGCGCCTGATCCTGTTCGTTGTCCGGCAGCATCTGCGTCTGACGGTCGGCAATCGCCTGAATGGCGTGCTCGGTATAACGCAGAAACTCGTAGCCCTCGCGCAGCTCTTCGGTCACGGCCGAGGGCAGATAACCCTGCCCCTCGAGGGTTTTCAGCACTTTGAACAGCGGCCGCTGCTGCAGACTCAGGTCGCGGCCGCCGTGAATCAGTTGAAAGGCCTGGGCGATGAACTCCACCTCGCGAATGCCGCCGGCACCCAGCTTGATGTTTTCCGCCATGCCCTTGCGCTTCACTTCCTGCTGAATGAGCTGCTTCATGGTGCGCAGCGCTTCGATGGCCGAGAAATCCAGATAGCGGCGATACACGAACGGACGCAGCATCGCCAGCAATTCGGCACCGGCCGCCTGATCGCCCCCGACCACGCGCGCCTTGATCATCGCGTAACGCTCCCAGTCCCGGCCCTGGTCCTGGTAATACTGCTCCAGCGCATTGAAGCTGAGCACCAGCGCCCCGGAAGAACCGTAAGGACGCAGGCGCATGTCGACCCGGAACACGAAACCGTCGACGGTCACCGGGTCGAGCGCCTTGATCAGCCGCTGTCCCAGGCGAATGAAAAATTCCTGATTGTCCAGCGCACGCTTGGTGCCGACGGTTTCGCCGCCCTCCGGGTAGCCGAAGATAAGGTCAATGTCCGAGGACAGGTTCAGTTCGACCGCGCCAAGCTTGCCCATGCCCAGAATGACCATGTGCTGCGGCTTTCCGGAATGACGACCGGTCGGGGTGCCGAACTGCTGGCAATGCCGGGGGTACAACCATTGGTAAGCCAGATCGATCGACGCATCGGCCATGTCCGACAGGTCACGGCAGGTTTCGATGAGATTTGCCTGACGGGTCAGGTCGCGCCAGATAATCCGTACTTGCTGGCGTGCGCGCTGTCGACGTAGATTACGCCCCAGTTCATCCTCGCTGGCGGCGCTCGACAGCGCGTCGGCAAGCTGACCGCGCAATTGGCCGGCAGAGAAGCTACGCTCCAGCTCGCCCGAATCGGCCAGCTGCAGAAGCATCTGCGGATCACGGCAGACTTGTTCGGTTACAAAATCACTGGCGGCGCAGACCCGGTCGAAGGCTGCCTGTCGCGCCTCGGGCCAAGCGTTGAAAGAAGCCAGCGCGTCCTCGGACAGGGCAGTCAGCGCAGCCTGAAACATCTGGCGGGCGCGGCTGATCGATGGCAGTAGAATGGCCGGAAATTCGGCCAGTAAAGGTAGGCTCATGGTCTATCCTTGATCGGCGTGCAGACGCCCGTCCGTCGTTACGGCGAGACGCGTCTGCCAGCACCGCTTGTCGAACAAAGGTTATAAATTGCTGGAAAAATCAAATTAGAAGCATAAAAATCCGCTTTTTACCTGCAAGATATTCAATAGCGATCAACAGTAACGTTTTAAGCTACACGACAACAGGAGCGATTGAGTCGCTTCTCTGTAGTTTTACTACTGGGTCCGATACTCGGAGGGCTGAAATCGTCGTCGATTTGTAGTAAAACTACACGCCGCCGGATCCCACCCTCCGGAAATCCAAGAATTTATGTCGTCTGCCCACAAGGCCAGTCGCAAACTCAGGCAACCGATTCTGGAAGCCTTTCCGCCCTGGAGCAAGCCATGCAAGACCTCGATCCCGTCGAAACCCAGGAATGGCTGGACGCCCTGGAATCGGTTCTCGACAAAGAAGGCGAAGACCGCGCTCACTACCTGATGACCCGTTTGGGCGAGCTGGCCACCCGTAGTGGTTCGCAGCTGCCGTACGCCATCACCACGCCATATCGCAACACCATTCCTGTCACCCACGAAGCACGCATGCCTGGCGACCTGTTCATGGAACGCCGCATTCGCTCGCTGGTGCGCTGGAACGCATTGGCCATGGTTGTCAAAACCAACATCGGCGACCCGGATCTGGGCGGCCACATCTCCAGCTTCGCCTCCAGCGCCACGCTGTACGACATCGGCTTCAACTATTTCTTCCAGGCCCCGACCGACGAACACGGCGGCGACCTGATCTACTTCCAGGGTCATGCATCGCCAGGCGTTTACGCCCGTGCATTCATGGAAGGCCGCATCACCGAAGAGCAAATGACCAACTTCCGTCAGGAAGTCGACGGCAATGGCCTGTCGTCTTACCCACACCCGTGGCTGATGAAAGATTTCTGGCAGTTCCCGACCGTATCGATGGGCCTTGGCCCGATCCAGGCGATCTACCAGGCGCGCTTCATGAAGTACCTGGAGCACCGCGGTTACATCCCGGAAGGCAAGCAGAAAGTCTGGTGCTTCCTGGGTGACGGCGAGACCGACGAGCCGGAATCCCTGGGCGCCATTGCCCTGGCCGGTCGCGAGAAGCTCGACAACCTGATCTTCGTCGTCAACTGCAACCTGCAGCGCCTCGACGGTCCGGTTCGCGGCAACGCCAAGATCATCCAGGAACTCGAAGGCGTGTTCCGTGGCGCCCAATGGAACGTCACCAAAGTCATCTGGGGCCGTTTCTGGGACCCACTGCTGGCCAAGGACGTCGACGGTATCCTGCAACGTCGTATGGACGAAGTCATCGACGGCGAATACCAGAACTACAAGGCCAAGGACGGCGCGTTCGTCCGCGAGCACTTCTTCAACTCGCCTGAACTCAAGGCCATGGTTGCCGATCTGTCCGACGACGAGATCTGGAAACTCAACCGTGGCGGCCACGACCCGTACAAGGTCTATGCGGCCTACCACGAAGCCGTCAACCACAAGGGTCAACCGACCGTGGTTCTGGCCAAGACCATCAAGGGTTATGGCACCGGCGCCGGCGAAGCGAAAAACACTGCGCACAACACCAAAAAGGTCGATGTCGACAGCCTGCGTCACTTCCGTGACCGTTTCGACATCCCGGTCAAGGACTCCGAACTCGAAGCCCTGCCGTTCTACAAGCCGGAAGAAGGCAGCGCCGAAGCCCGTTACCTGAGCGAGCGTCGTGCTGCGCTGGGTGGTTTCGTACCGCAGCGTCGTGCGCAGAGCTTCAGCCTGCCGACCCCGCCACTCGAAACCCTCAAGGCCATCCTGGATGGCTCGGGCGATCGCGAAATCTCCACCACCATGGCCTTCGTGCGCATCCTGACGCAACTGGTCAAGGACAAGGAAATCGGTCAGCGCATCGTGCCGATCATCCCGGACGAAGCGCGTACCTTCGGTATGGAAGGCATGTTCCGCCAACTGGGCATCTACTCGTCGGTCGGCCAGCTCTACGAGCCAGTCGATAAAGAACAAGTGATGTTCTATCGCGAAGACAAGAAAGGCCAGATCCTCGAAGAAGGCATCAACGAAGCGGGCGCCATGTCCTCCTTCATCGCTGCCGGCACTTCGTATTCCAGCCACAACCAGCCGATGATTCCGTTCTACATCTTCTACTCGATGTTCGGTTTCCAGCGTATCGGCGACCTGGCCTGGGCCGCTGGCGACAGCCGCACCCGTGGCTTCCTGGTTGGCGGCACCGCCGGCCGTACCACGCTGAACGGTGAAGGCCTGCAGCACGAAGACGGTCACAGCCACATCCTGGCATCGACCATCCCGAACTGCCGCACCTTCGACCCGACTTACGGTTACGAACTGGCAGTGATCATCCAGGACGGCATGCGCCGGATGTTCGAAGAGCAGCAGGACGTTTTCTACTACCTGACCGTGATGAACGAGTCCTACACCCAGCCAGCCATGCCGGCCGGTGTGGAAGAAGGCATCGTCAAGGGCATGTACCTGCTCGAAGAAGACACCAAGGAAGCGGCGCACCACGTCCAGTTGCTGGGCTCGGGCACCATCCTGCGTGAAGTTCGCGAAGCGGCGAAGATTCTCCGTGACGAGTTCAATATCGGCGCCGACGTCTGGAGTGTCACCAGCTTCAACGAGCTGCGTCGCGACGGTCTGGCTGCAGAGCGCAACAACCGCCTGCACCCTGGCCAGAAGCCGCAGCTGAGCTATGTCGAGGAGTGCCTCAACGGCCGCAAAGGTCCGGTCATCGCATCGACGGATTACATGAAGCTGTTCGCTGATCAGATTCGTCAGTGGGTTCCAACCAAGGAATACAAAGTCCTGGGCACCGACGGTTTCGGCCGTAGCGACAGCCGCAAGAAGCTGCGTCACTTCTTTGAAGTCGATCGTCACTTCGTGGTGCTGGCGGCCCTGGAAGCCTTGGCTGATCGTGGCGATATCGAACCCAAGGTCGTGGCTGAAGCCATCGCCAAGTTCGGCATCGATCCTGAAAAACGCAATCCACTGGACTGCTAAGAGTCTGCTTCAAGAGCGCTGATCAGAGCGTGAACAGCCGAGGATGCGGAATTTACTTGCCGTAAATGAGCATCCAACGCTGTTTCGTTGTAACTGAACCAGCGTATTCGTGAGTGAACAGGTTCTCCTAAGGAGAGACATAGTGAGTGAGTTAATTCGTGTACCCGACATCGGCAACGGTGAAGGCGAAGTCATTGAATTGATGGTCAAGGTCGGTGATCGCATCGAAGCCGACCAAAGCGTTCTGACGCTTGAGTCGGACAAGGCGAGCATGGAAATCCCTGCGCCCAAGGCTGGCGTCATCAAGACCATGAAGGTCAAGCTGGGCGACCGCCTGAAAGAAGGCGACGAGCTGTTCGAACTGGAAGTGGAAGGCGAAGCGGCTGCGGCCCCGGCGCCTGTTGCCGAACCTGCCGCAGCCCCTGCTGCTGCCGAAAAGCCGGCTGAAGCGGCACCTGCAACTGCGGCCGCCGCAGAGCCTGCTCCGGCAGCCAGCGCCAGCGTTCAGGACATCCACGTGCCGGACATCGGCTCGTCGGGCAAGGCCAAGATCATCGAACTGATGGTCAAGGTTGGTGACAGCATCCAGGCCGATCAGTCGCTGATCACCCTGGAATCCGACAAGGCCAGCATGGAGATCCCTTCTCCGGCAGCAGGCGTTGTCGAGAGCATCGAAGTCAAGCTGGACCAGGAAGTCGGTACCGGCGATCTGATTCTGAAACTGAAAGTCGAAGGCGCCGCGCCTGCCGCAGCTCCGGCCCATGCCGCCAGCGCACCCGCTGCTGCCCCGGCCAAGGCTGAGGCCGCAGCTCCTGCTCCCAAGGCAGAGGCAGCACCTGCGCCGGCCGCTCCAGCGGCTCCGGCAAAAGACGGTACCAAGGTTCATGCAGGCCCGGCCGTTCGTCAGTTGGCTCGCGAATTCGGCGTCGAGCTGAGCGCAGTCAGCGCCACCGGCCCGCACGGCCGCGTGCTGAAAGAAGACGTTCAGGCTTACGTCAAAACCATGATGCAGAAGGCCAAGGAAGCTCCAGCAGGCGGCGCAAGCGGCGGCTCGGGCATCCCGCCGATTCCGGAAGTCGATTTCAGCCGTTTCGGCGAGATCGAAGAAGTACCGATGACGCGGCTGATGCAACTCGGCGCTTCCGGTCTGCACCGCAGCTGGCTGAACATTCCTCACGTCACGCAATTCGACCAGGCCGACATTACCGACCTGGAAGCTTTCCGTGTGGCGCAGAAAGGCGCTGCCGAGAAGGCTGGCGTCAAGCTGACCGTTCTGCCACTGCTGCTCAAATCCTGCGCCCACCTGCTCAAGGAGCTGCCGGACTTCAACGCATCGCTGGCACCTAGCGGCAAGGCAGTGATTCGCAAGAAGTACGTGCACATCGGCTTTGCCGTGGACACCCCGGACGGCCTGCTGGTCCCGGTCATCCGCGACGTCGACCAGAAGAGCCTGTTGCAACTGGCCGCCGAAGCCGCCGCACTGGCGGAAAAGGCGCGCAACAAGAAACTGACTGCGAACGACATGCAGGGCGCGTGCTTCACCATCTCCAGCCTCGGCCACATTGGCGGCACCGGCTTCACGCCGATCGTCAACGCGCCGGAAGTGGCGATCCTCGGTGTGTCCAAGGCAACCATCCAGCCCGTCTGGGACGGTAAAGCCTTCCAGCCGAAACTGATGCTGCCGCTGTCGCTGTCCTACGATCACCGCGTGATCAACGGCGCAGCTGCTGCCCGCTTCACCAAGCGCTTGAGCGAATTGCTGGCGGATATCCGCACAATCCTGCTGTAAGCCCTGCAGGCCCGTCCCCGGACGGGCCTTGCTGTACACCTTTGCGAGCTGCCACGCTCGAACCTCAACCCCGCCCTCCAGCGGGGATTTTTTTGCCTGGCTATCGCGCCCATGCTCCGCGCTCATTGTTGGATCCTGCGTGACCGGGGCGGCGATCCGCATTGCTCACGAAGACCATGGTCCAGACGCCCCATCTTCCGGGGCTGTACGGGCCCCTTCGCGAGCAAGCTCGTTCCCACGCCCTTTATCGCGGTGCCAGGTCTGACTGGCGGGTGATACACTACGCGACATTTTTGTTTTGCAGGTTCACCGTCGTGACTAACACCGCTTTCAATTCTCTGCCTCTGTCCGCTGCCATGCTGGCTAACCTGGAGTCGCTTGGTTATGCCGAAATGACACCGATTCAGGCGCAGAGCCTGCCGGTGATCCTCAAGGGCATGGACCTGATCGCGCAAGCCAAGACCGGCAGCGGCAAGACCGCTGCGTTCGGCATCGGCCTGCTCAACCCGATCAACCCGCGTTTCTTCGGCTGCCAGGCACTGGTCATGTGCCCGACCCGCGAACTGGCGGACCAGGTGGCCAAGGAAATCCGCCGCCTGGCGCGCTCCGAGGACAACATCAAGGTCCTGACCCTGTGTGGCGGCGTTTCGTTCGGCCCGCAGATCGGCTCGCTGGAGCATGGCGCACATATCATCGTCGGTACTCCGGGTCGCATACAGCAGCATTTGCGCAAGGGCTCGCTGGTCCTGGACGGCCTTAACACGCTGATTCTCGATGAGGCCGATCGCATGCTGGACATGGGTTTCTACGACGCCATCGCCGACATCATCGAGCAGACCCCGCAGCGCCGTCAGACCCTGCTGTTCTCGGCGACCTATCCGGTCGGCATCAAGCAGTTGTCCTCGAAATTCATGCGTGATCCACAGACCGTAAAAGTCGAGGCACTGCACGCCGACAGCCAGATCGAGCAGATTTTCTACGAGATCTCCCCGGAGCAGCGCCTGGAAGCAGTGGTCAAGGTACTTGGCCATTTCCGGCCGACGTCCTGTGTGGCGTTCTGTTTCACCAAGCAGCAGGTGCAGGAAGTGGTCGATCACCTGACCGCCAAAGGCATGTCTGCCGTCGGCCTGCATGGCGATCTGGAACAGCGTGACCGTGATCAAGTGCTGGCGATGTTCGCCAATCGCAGCACCTCGGTACTGGTCGCCACTGATGTGGCCGCGCGCGGCCTGGATATCGACGCGCTGGACATGGTGATCAACGTCGAGCTGGCGCGTGATTCGGAAATCCACATCCACCGTGTCGGCCGTACCGGTCGTGCAGGCGAGAAAGGTATCGCGGTCAGCCTGGTGGCCCCGTCGGAAAGCCAGCGCGCCCGTGCCATCGAAGAGTTGCAGAAAGCGCCGTTGAACTGGCAGCAATACGACAGACTGAGCATCAAGGAAGGCGGCAAGCTGCTGCCCGCCATGACCACGCTGTGCATCGGCTCGGGCCGCAAGGACAAGCTGCGTCCAGGCGACATCCTCGGCGCATTGACCGGCGAGGCAGGCATTCCCGGCACTCAGGTCGGCAAGATCGCGATTTTCGACTTCCAGGCCTACGTTGCCGTCGAGCGCAGCATGGCCAAACAGGCCCTGGAACGTTTGAACAATGGCAAGATCAAGGGCAAGTCGTTGCGCGTGCGGATTTTGTAAAGTTTATCGTTGACCCTGATAGTCCCTACACGCCGCGCCGAGCGTCATATACAGGCCCCGAAGGTCCTGAAAACGCGGTTTTCAGGCTTCTGCCCGCAGGGCGTAGGAGCGAACTTGTTCGCGAAGATGGTAGTTCAGACGATAAATCTTCGGAGAACCTACCGGCCCTTTCGCGAACACGTTCGCTCCCACGGCCTTCGGCCAGAATCAAAAACAGGCTTGTGCATAGCTTGGCGCGGAGCATGGGAACGATCGTGACCTGAAGATCGAGGAACCACGCTGTGCCCGTTACTGACGTTGTAATCATTGGCGCCGGCGCTGCCGGTCTGATGTGTGCGTTCACCGCTGCCGCTCGCGGGCGCAAGGTGATGTTGATCGACCACGCCAACAAACCCGGCAAGAAGATCCTGATGTCCGGTGGCGGGCGGTGCAACTTCACCAATATGTACACCGAACCGGCCAACTTCCTGTCGCAGAACCCGCATTTCTGCAAATCGGCCCTGGCCCGCTACACCCAATGGGATTTCATCGCGATGGTCGCCAAACATGGCGTGCCTTATCACGAGAAAAAGCTCGGCCAACTGTTTTGCGACAACAAGTCCAGCGACATTCTGGAAATGCTTCTGGAAGAGTGCCGCCAGGCCGGTGTCAGCCTGCACATGGACACCTCCGTGCAGCAGATCGAAAAGACCGACGCCGGCTACAGCCTGCAGACCACGCTGGGCACCCTGAACTGCCAGTCGCTGGTGATTGCCACGGGCGGGCTGTCGATTCCGACGCTGGGCGCCACCGGCTTTGGCTATCAGGTCGGCAAGCAGTTCGGCCACACGCTGCTGCCGACCCGTGCCGGGCTGGTGCCGTTCACCATCACCGATCAGCTCAAGGAGCTGTGCACCGAACTGTCAGGTACCTCGGTGGATTGTCTGGTGAGCTGCAACGACACCAGCTTCCGCGAAAACATCCTGTTCACCCACCGCGGCCTCAGTGGCCCGGCGATCCTGCAGATCTCCTCGTTCTGGCAGCCCGGTGACACCGTGGAGATCAACCTGCTGCCCGATCATGACGTGCCCGCCTGGCTCAACCAGCAGCAGGCCGAGCGCCCCAACAGTGAACTGAAAACCCTGCTGGGCGAGATTTTCACCAAGAAGATGGCCAACCTGATCGCCGAACACTGGTTCGTTTCCAGACCGATGAAGCAGTACACCCACGCCGAACTGGCCGAGATCGCCGAAAAGCTGGCGAGCTGGCAGGTGGTCCCGGCGGGCACCGAGGGTTATCGCACGGCCGAAGTGACGCTGGGCGGTATCGACACCCGCGAAGTGTCGTCCAAGACCATGGAATCGCTGAAATCCCCCGGCCTTTATTTCGTGGGCGAAGTGCTGGACGTGAGCGGTCATCTGGGCGGCTTCAACTTTCAGTGGGCGTGGGCGTCAGCCTATGCTGCCGCACATTACGTGTGACGTAGTCGCTGATACGCAACATCACCACACTACAAACCGGTATAAATTTTGCGAGGCGGATGTACAGCCAGTCATTTGGTCTGTACATATCCTCCTGCACGATCGATCAATTGCGAACAGGGCCGTCAAGCTAACCCATGGCATCGAAATCTCTCCGTCATACATTCCGTCGATTGTGGGCGCTGGATAAATTCAGCTATAGCGTTCGAGTCTTTATCGCACTGACCGGCAGCATGGCGCTGTGCTGGTATCAAAACGAAATGGCGTTACTGATCCCGCTGTTTCTGGGGATTATCGCCTGCGCCCTGGCCGAGACCGACGACAGCTGGCAGGGCCGACTCAACGCACTGGCCGTGACACTGGTGTGTTTCAGCATCGCCGCCCTCGCCGTCGAATTGCTCTTCCCCTACCCCATCCTGTTTGTCTGTTCACTGGCGCTGGCCAGCTTCTGCCTGACCATGCTGGGCGCGCTGGGTGAACGCTATGGCGCGATTGCCTACGGCACGTTGATCCTTTCGGTCTACACCATGATCGGCGTCGATCAGCGTGGCGGTGAAGTGCTGGACTTCTGGCATGAACCGATGCTGCTGGTGGCGGGCGCAGCCTGGTACGGCCTGCTGTCGGTGCTGTGGCAGATGCTGTTTTCCAACCAGCCGGTGCAACAGGCGCTGGCGCGACTGTTTCGCGAGCTGGGCCAGTACCTGAAACTCAAGTCGACCCTGTTTGAACCGATTCGCACGCTCAACGTGGAGGCCCGTCGCCTGGAACTGGCGCAGCAGAACGGCAAAGTGGTCGCCGCGCTGAACTCCACCAAGGAAATCATCCTGCACCGCGTCGGCAGCGGCCGTCCCGGCTCCAAAGTCAGCCGCTACCTGAAGCTGTACTTCATCGCCCAGGACATCCACGAGCGCGCCAGCTCGTCGCATTACCCCTACAACTCACTGGCCGATGCGTTTTTCCACAGCGACGTGCTGTTCCGCTGCCAGCGCCTGCTGCGTCAACAGGGCGTTGCCTGCCAGGCGCTGTCGGAATCCATCCAGCTGCGGCAGCCGTTCGTGTATGACCCAAGCTTCGCCGAAGCCATGGAAGACCTGCACGCGTCCCTTGAGCACCTGCGCATCCAGAGCAACCCTGCGTGGCGTGGCCTGCTGCGTTCGCTGCGCGCGCTGGCCGCCAACCTTGGCACTCTGGATCGTCTGATCAGCGACGCCAGCAACCCGGACGCCGTGGCCGATGCCACCGACAGCAGCCTGCTGGACCGCTCGCCGCGCAACCTCAAGGATGTCTGGACACGCCTGCGCCTGCAGATGACCCCGACTTCGCTGCTGTTTCGTCACGCGCTACGCCTGCCGCTGGCATTGACCATCGGTTACGCGATGGTGCACCTGATTCACCCGTCACAGGGCTACTGGATCATCCTGACCACGGTGTTCGTCTGCCAGCCCAGCTACGGCGCTACCCGGCTCAAGCTCGGCCAGCGGATCATCGGCACCGCGATTGGCCTGACGGTCGGCTGGGTGCTGTTCGATCTGGTCACCAGCCCGATTCTGCAATCGATGTGCGCCGTGCTGGCCGGGGTGGTGTTCTTCGTCAATAGGACCACGCGCTACACCCTGTCGACTGCAGCCATCACGGTGATGGTGCTGTTCTGCTTCAACCAGGTCGGCGACGGTTACGGCCTGTTCCTACCGCGGCTGTTCGATACGTTGCTGGGCAGCCTTATTGCTGGCCTGGCAGTGTTCCTGTTTCTGCCGGACTGGCAGGGGCGGCGCCTGAACAAGGTGCTGGCCAACACCCTGACCTGCAACAGCATCTACCTGCGGCAGATCATGCAACAGTACGCCAAGGGCAAGAGTGACGATCTGGCCTACCGACTGGCGCGGCGCAATGCCCACAACGCCGACGCCGCGCTGTCGACCACGCTGGCCAACATGCTCATGGAGCCCGGTCACTTCCGCAAAGAGGCCGACGTGGGCTTTCGCTTTCTGGTGCTGTCGCACACGCTGCTCAGCTACCTTTCAGGCCTCGGCGCGCATCGTGATACGCAATTGCCGAGTGATGTGCGCGAACACCTGATCGATAACGTCGGCGCCACGCTGGCCGCCAGCATCGACGAGATCGCTGCAGGGCTGGCCGAGAAAAAGCCGGTTGCGGTGCAGAGCGATGTCGAGGAAGGGTTAGCCGCGCAACTGGAGCAACTGCCCGAAGACATGGACGAAAGTCAGCGACTGGTGCAAGCCCAACTGGCGCTGATCTGCCGCCAGCTGGCCCCGCTGCGCACCCTCGCCGCGCACTTGATCAAAGCTCCGGAGGCTACTGCAACCCATGCAGTCTGAGCAGTTCACCATAGGTGCCATCCGCTTTCATGGCGGTAATTTCGCGATCGAAGTCGGCGACGATCTTGTCGTGGTGGGGATTTTTCAGGCTGACCAGAATATGCAGGCTGTTCTCGCTCAGCGAGCCCGGTAGAAACTCGACCCGGTCACGAACCTCGTCCGGTTCCATCGCCAGGTTGTAACGGGCGACGTATTCGTCTTCCAGGGTCAGGTCGACACGCTCGGCAGCAAGCATGCGTATGGCGGTGGAGAAGTTTTGCACAGGGACTTTCTGCAACTGGGTGTCGCTATCAAAAGCAGGGGTATAAGCGTAACCGCGCACCACAGCGATGACGTACTTGTGCAATTGCTCATGGGTCAGGGCACCAATCGGCGATTCCTTGCGCTTGATGAAGCGCACCCGATTGAGCAGGTATTGCGCAGAAAACTGGCCAACTTTCGTACGCTCCTCGCTGAACCAGGCATTGATCAGCACATCGTGACGCCCTTCACTCAAGCCCAACATCGCTCGCGCCCATGGCACTTGCTCGTACAGCGTGGTGTATCCAGCACGGCGCAGCGCCGTATTGACGATATCGGTCGCCAGCCCGCCGTTGAGCAGCAGCGCGTCGGTAAAGGGAGGCCAGGGGTCGGCGACAAGACGCAGCTTTTCAGCTGCGTTGGCCTGCGCCATCAGCAGAACGACCAGCAACCCCACCGCTCGAAGCGACTGCGACATGCTCAGGTTCCTGAAAGGGGCGGCATACCCAATTTAATCCTATCGGCAGGGAAACGCTCGCGCGTTAAGGCGCCTGCCGTTTTTAATTGAAGACCTCAAGCAGGCAGTAGACAAGCCGGGCAAGCAACATGATCAACCGGCGCACCCTTCAGAACGTTGACGGCGTTTATTGGGAATGTCGCCGGATACGTTTAGACTTCGCTTCTGGTTTCCCTGCGAGTCTGCGACATGTCTATCAAATGGATCTGCAAACATCACACCGAGCTAAGCATCGAGCAACTCTATGCCGTGCTGCAACTGCGTGCCGAAGTGTTTGTGGTCGAGCAGCAATGCGTGTATCTGGACGTCGACGGACAGGACCTGACGGGCGATACCTGCCACCTGATGGCCTGGCAGGAAGACAAGCTGGTCGCCTACCTGCGTTTGCTCGACCCCATCCAGCAAGGCGGCGACGTGACCATCGGCCGGGTGGTGACAGCGCCTTCGATTCGCAGCAGGGGCATCGGCCATGAGCTGATGGAGCAGGCCCTGGAAAACGCCGAACGCAAATGGCCCGACCAGCCCATCTATCTATCGGCCCAGGCGCATCTGCAAGGCTATTACAGCCGCTACGGCTTCAATCCGGTGGGCGAGGTCTACCTGGAAGACGACATTCCGCATATCGGCATGCGTCGCGATCTGGACTGAAAACCGCTCAGGGGTACTCCAGCACAGCCTTGATGCGCAGCAGATTGTCGGCAATCCAGCCCTTGTCAACGGCGCCCCAGTCACGGATCCGGTAGCTGCCGGCGTGATTGCGGCCGCCTTCGAGCTGCTCGAAGTCACACACAATATCCAGATCGGCGAGCGCACTGATGGTGTCCTGCGCGGTACGACGCGGCATGCCGGTTGCCGCCATCAGCTCCGGAACGCTGCTGGCGATCTGTGAATCGATCAGGTAAGCCACGTACAGGCGGCGATAGAAACTGCTTTTGGTCTTGCTGACCTGCATCTTCGAATCCTTTTTCAGTGCCTGGCTCAGCATGGCGCTCGTGCGGCCTGCAGATCACGGTACGTCAGGTAAACGCGCAAATCGAACTCCAGTTGGTGATAACCGGGCAACATGTACTCGCACAACTGGTAGAACGCCTTGTTGTGGTCCGACTCACGAAAGTGTGCAAGCTCGTGCACAACGATCATTTTCAGAAATTCCGGCGGTGCTTCCTTGAACAGCGCGGCCACACGAATTTCGTTACTGGCCTTGAGCTTGCCGCCCTGCACTCTGGATATCTTGGTATGCAGGCCCAGCGCGCGATGGGTCAGGTCCAGGCGATTGTCGAAAAGCACCTTCTTGATGGCTGGCGCGTTGCGCAGGTGATCCTGCTTGAGCGCCAGCGCATAGGCGTAAAGGGCCTTGTCGCTCTGGACCTGATGCCGCGCGGGGTAGCGCTGCTGTAGATAATCCGCCAGGCGATCCTCGGCAATCAGCTGCTGCACCTGATCCTGCAGGGCCTGCGGATAGGCCTGCAGGTATTTGAGCGGAGCATGGCTGGATGCAGTCATAGGGCCTTTGCGTGAGATCGAAAAACGCCATTCTACAACAATCCGCTCTGCCTCAAGCCCGCCACGTCAAAGTGCCCGGGAAAGCGCAACGCGTCCTCCGGCACCATCGGATGAGCGATCAGAAAGCCCTGTATGACCTGACAGCCGTTGTCGGCCAGCCACTGATACTGCTCGGCTGTCTCGACGCCTTCGGCAATAACCAGCATGTCGAGGTTGCGGCTCAGGTCGATGATACTGCTGGCCATCGCCGCCTCGCGCTTTGACCCGACGATGTTGGCCACAAAACGCCTGTCCAGCTTCAAGGTGTCGAGTTGCAGATTGCGCAGGTGCGACAACGAGCATTCGCCCGTACCAAAGTCGTCGAGCGCAATGCGCACACCGACCTCATGCAGCAACTTCAGCTGTTTGTGGCTGTGTGTCAGGTTGTTGACCAACGCGGTTTCAGTGATTTCCACCTCTATTTGCCCAGGTTTCAGCTCGAAGCGATCCATGGCGCGTTTTAATTCCGAAGCCAGATTGGGCAGACAGAATTGCGTGGGACTGACGCAGACACTCAGCACCATGTCGGGCGCGAAGATGTGGCTCCATGCCTGACGCTGCTCGGCGCCCTGATCAAAGATCCAGCTGCCGAGCCGATTGATTAGCCTGGTCTCTTCCAGCAGCGGAATGAACAGCGCAGGCGGGACCTCTCCGACCGCAGGATGCTGCCAGCGCAGCAAGGCCTCGAAACCACGCAAGCGACCATCCGCCACGTGAATCTGGGGCTGGTACACCACTGAAAAATCCCGACCGTCGATGGCCGTACGCACGCTTTCCTCAAGCATCAGGCGCGAGCGGGCGCGCCCGTTCATGTTCTGATCATAGAATCGATATTGCTGCCGCCCGGCACGCTTGGCTTCGTACATGGCGATATCTGCCGCGCGCAGAAGTCCGTCCAGATTCGAGCCGCAGTCCGGAAAGGTTGCAATACCGACGCTGGCACCCAGCGTGATCTCGACGCCGTCGACCTGGCGTCTCCCGGATACCCGCTCAATGAGCTTTTCGGCGATCTTGGCCGCCTGTTCGGGGTAATCCAGCCCGTCGATCACGACAGTGAATTCATCGCCGCCGATGCGTGCCAGCACATCATAGGGGCGCATGCTGTCCTTGAACTGCTCGGCGACCCAGAGCAATACCTGATCACCCGCTTCATGGCCCAGTGAGTCGTTGATTTGCTTGAAGCCATCCAGATCCATGAACAGCACGACCAGGTATTTATCGGCACGCTCGTTGCGCAAAAGCATGCTTTCAACGGCCTGATAAAGCCCTCGGCGATTGAGCAGGCCAGTCAATGCATCGGTGACAGCCTGCTTTTCAAGCTGCTGATAAAGATCACGGACCACCGACATATCGAGAACCGTCAGCACCATTGCCTTCTGTTCGGCAGGTAGCGCCGCGCAGGACAACGCTACGGGCAGTTGCGTGCCTTGCGCCGTACGCAGAATGGCATCGTGCACGCGATAGGTGTCGGACTTGCGATAGTGCTGATAAAAACCCGAGTCCAGCCAGTGCCCCACCTTCGGTTCGATGATGTAGTCCAGCACTTGGGTGCCGCGTAGGTGATCGACTGAAGTGTTCAATAACTGACAGATAGCCGGATTGGCAAAGCTGATGGTGCCCGCTTCGTCAACGACCAGAATGCCTTCGGCGACATTGGCCAGCACCGATGCGTTGAACGCACGGGCCGACTCCAGCTCCAGCGACAGCTGTTGCAGCGCACGGCGGTTGCGCTGCTGCTCGAGCAGGGTCTGCACCTTGGGCTTGAGCACATTCGGATCGAAAGGTTTGAACAGATAATCCGTCGCACCATTCGCATAGCCCTTTTGCACCGCATCCTGGGTCTGCTCATTGGCGGTGAGAAAGATAATCGGCGTAAGACGGGTGCGCTGACTGCCGCGCATCAGTCGCGCGACCTCGAAGCCGTCCATGCCCGGCATCTGCACATCCAGCAAAACCAGGTCGACTTCCTGCTCAAGAAGTACGGTCAATGCTTCTATTCCGGAACTTGCAGTCACAATGTGCCAGTCCGTTCTTTGCAGAACAGCACACATCGTCACCAGATTTTCCGGGTAATCGTCTACAACAAGTAAAACTGAAGAGCCATCATCTGGCTGGTTTGGCACGCGTTCCATGCTGCTTCTCTTTGTGGGCATGACGCCTGAGACTCAGGACGACCGTCATACTTTGGAATAACTCTAGCCTCGTCTCGCCAAAAGCAGAAGCAAGGCGCCTCTTCCCTACTGTCAAAGTTCGATCTAGCCGACTAACGGTCATTCTCTACACCCCTTGCAGGCTCTGCCCTGCAGAAGAAGTGACAGCACTTTGACGCCATCCGTTCGACATTTTTTTATTAACAAATTGTCCTACAAGTCGTATAAAAGTCGGCTGAAGCCTCGCGCCAGAGGCTTTTTCTATGAGCGATACAAAGACATTTAGGGACGGAGACAAAAATGGTAGATCTTGGATCGTGGAATCTCAGCATCCCGGTGGGGTCACCCCCCAAGACCATCGAAACCGCTCAGTTAGTAAAAGGCTACGACGGTAAATATTTCAAATCCAAAACCGACGCCATTGTGTTCTGGTCGCCCGTCACCGGCAGTAAAACCGAGAACGCAAAATATTCCCGTAGCGAACTTCGGGAAACATGGGCAGACGGCTCTCTGCATAATTGGGTCTATCCGGACGCCGACAACTATCTGAACGCCAAACTGGAAGTCGACCAGGTGCCGTCCAGCGGCAAGATTGTCATCGGACAAATACATGCATACGAAAGCACAGAGCCGCTCCTGAAAGTCGAGTTCCAATACAAGGAAGACACCAAGACCGGCGATATCGTTGCAAAAGTCCGCAACCGCTATGACGACGACGAAAGCAAGGTTTACACCATCGTAGAAGGTGTGAAGCTGAATGAGACATTCAATTACGTGATCAACCTGAGCAAGGGCGGAAAACTGTCCGTCAGCGCCAAGGATAAGGACTGGAGCACGCGCATCAGCGAGACCTGGCGGGACAAGCCTCTGTACTTCAAGGCGGGGGTGTATACCCAGGACAATACCGGGTACACCTCGGAGGGCGGCAAGGCGACGTTCTACAACCTCGACATCGATCACAACCAGAGCTGATCGGCACGCTGTTCACAGCCCGCATACAAAACGGCCCGCGCTTCACGAAGAAGAACGGGCCGTTTGTGTTTCAGTCAGACCTGTCAGCGGTTAGCTTTGAAATCCTGTTCGGCTGCCAGGAAACGGGTCTGCATGGACGCAGAAGCGGGCTTGCCGATCAGGCTGAACACCACGATAGCGATGCTGGCCAGGATGAACCCGGGGATGATTTCATACAGCCCCATCGTACTGAACTGTTTCCAGAGCACCACAGTGGCCGCCCCCACAATCACCCCGGCCAGTGCGCCGTTACGGGTCATGCCCTTCCACAGTACCGAAATCAACACCACAGGGCCGAAAGCTGCGCCGAAACCGGCCCAGGCGTAACTCACCAGACCCAGCACGCGGTTTTCAGGATTGGCCGCCAGCAGAATGGCAATGATCGCGATCAGCAGTACCATTGCCCGACCTACCCAGACCAGTTCGACCTGCGAAGCGTCTTTGCGCAGATAAGCCTTGTAGAAGTCCTCGGTCAACGCACTGGAGCACACCAGCAACTGGCAGCTCAGCGTACTCATCACCGCAGCCAGAATGGCCGACAGCAGCACGCCCGCAACCCAAGGGTTGAACAGCAGCTTGGCCAGCTCGATGAACACCCGCTCCGGGTTTTCAGTCACCGGCCCGGCAACATCCGGGTGCGCCGAGAAATAGGCGATGCCGAAGAAACCCACCGCCACGGTGCCGCCCAGGCACAAGATCATCCAGGCCATCGAGATGCGTCGGGCGCTGGCAATCGACTTGACCGAATCGGCCGCCATGAAACGCGCCAGGATGTGCGGCTGGCCGAAATAACCCAGGCCCCAGCCGAGCAGGGAAATGATGCCGATGAAAGTCGTGTTCTTGAACATGTCGAAGCTGGTCGGATCTTTCGCTTCAATCGCCAGAAAGGTGGTATCGACACCGCCCGTTGCCAGCAGAACGATGATCGGCGTAAGGATCAGCGCGAAGATCATCAGCGTGGCCTGCACGGTGTCTGTCCAGCTCACTGCCAGAAAACCACCGACGAAAGTGTAGGCAATGGTCGCCGCAGCACCGGCCCACAGGGCGGTTTCATAGGACATGCCGAAGGTACTTTCAAACAGACGCGCACCCGCAACGATGCCCGATGCGCAATAGATGGTAAAGAACACCAGAATCACGATGGCCGAGATGATGCGCAGCAGGCCGCTGTTGTCTTCGAAACGGCTGCTGAAGTAATCCGGCAGGGTCAGTGCGTCGCCGTTGTGCTCTGTCTGCACGCGCAGACGGCCGGCCACGAACAGCCAGTTCAGGTAGGCGCCGATGATCAGGCCAATGGCGATCCAGCTTTCCGACAGGCCGGACATATAGATGGCACCGGGCAAGCCCATCAACAGCCAGCCGCTCATGTCAGAGGCACCTGCTGAAAGAGCGGTGACCACGCTGCCAAGACTGCGTCCGCCGAGGATGTAATCCGAAAGGTTGTTGGTAGAGCGATAGGCCATCAGGCCGATCAATACCATTGCCGCTATATAGATCACGAACGTGATCAAGGTAGGGTTGCTGACACTCATGAGTTCTGCCTTGGCATTATTTTTATGTTGGCACCCGATGCCAAAGGGAATAGCGACCGAAATTCGGCACATCCCTGCTTTTGCACCCGACACCGCGTTGACTGATCGCTCCGCAAGGATTGGCAATCAATGACTGGCGGTTGCACCGCGGGAACGAATCCTATTAAACAAAGCAAACAAGGTGCAACCCATTTCATCATGCAAGTTACACCTGTTACAAAAAACCCGGCGCAGGTGCATTTACGCGCCATTTTAGGGCGTTTTCCGCGCAATCTACAAAAAATCACGCACCAGCATTGAGCGTCGCGCTGGTTTTATCGGCCACTCGCCGGAAACGTCACAAAATATTTTGCAAATAGGGTTGCACCCGGTTGCACCTCACCCCGTCCCGAGGCTAATCTGCGCCAAAGCCGATGCCACCTTCGCGTGCCTATAAAGCCTATAAAGAGGACAACACATGGCCACCACCACTCTTGGCGTCAAACTTGACGACCCGACCCGCGAGCGATTGAAAGCCGCAGCCCACTCTATCGACCGTACACCGCACTGGTTGATCAAGCAGGCGATCTTCAATTACCTGGAAAAGCTCGAGAGTGGTGCAACCCTGTTGGAGCTCGACGGTGCTGCCGGCAAGGAAAACGAAGACCGCGGCGAGCTGGCAGAAGACGCGGGGCTGCAATGCTTTCTGGATTTTGCCGAGAGCATTCAACCGCAGTCCGTATTACGTGCAGCCATCACTTCCGCCTACCGCCGCCCCGAGCAGGAAGTGGTGCCGATGCTGCTCGAACAGGCCCGCCTGAGCGCGCCTGTTGCCGAAGCAACCAACAAGATGGCCGCGTCGATTGCAGAGAAACTGCGTAACCAGAAAAGCGCGGGCGGTCGCGCAGGCATCGTTCAAGGCCTGTTGCAGGAGTTTTCGCTGTCCTCTCAGGAGGGCGTTGCGCTGATGTGTCTGGCCGAAGCGCTGCTGCGTATTCCGGACAAGGGCACCCGCGATGCCTTGATTCGCGACAAGATCAGCAACGGCAACTGGCAGCCGCACCTGGGCAACAGCCCGTCGCTGTTCGTCAACGCCGCCACCTGGGGCCTGCTGCTTACCGGCAGGCTGGTTGCCACTCACAATGAGGCGGGCCTTACGTCCTCGTTGAGCCGCATTATCGGCAAAAGCGGCGAACCGATGATCCGCAAGGGCGTCGACATGGCCATGCGCCTGATGGGCGAGCAGTTCGTCACGGGCGAAACCATCGGTGAAGCCCTGGCCAACGCCAGCCGCTTCGAAGCCAAAGGCTTCCGCTATTCCTACGACATGCTGGGTGAAGCGGCGCTGACCGAACATGACGCGCAGAAGTACCTCGCGTCCTACGAGCAGGCTATCCACTCCATCGGCAAAGCCTCCCACGGTCGCGGCATCTACGAAGGTCCGGGGATTTCCATCAAGCTGTCGGCACTGCATCCACGCTACAGCCGCGCCCAGTACGAGCGGGTGATGGATGAGCTGTACCCGCGCCTGCTGTCGCTGACCCTGCTGGCCAAGCAATACGACATCGGTCTGAACATCGACGCCGAAGAAGCCGATCGCCTGGAGCTGTCGCTGGATCTGCTCGAGCGCCTGTGTTTCGAGCCACAGCTCACCGGCTGGAACGGCATCGGCTTCGTCATTCAGGCGTATCAGAAGCGCTGCCCTTATGTGATCGATTACGTGATCGACCTGGCACGCCGCAGCCGCCATCGTCTGATGATCCGCCTGGTCAAGGGCGCGTACTGGGACAGCGAAATCAAGCGCGCCCAGGTCGAAGGCCTGGAAGGCTATCCGGTGTACACGCGCAAGGTGTACACCGACGTGTCCTACATTGCCTGCGCCCGCAAGTTGCTCGCGGCACCGGAAGTCATCTACCCACAATTCGCCACGCACAACGCCCATACCTTGGCGGCGATCTACCAGATTGCCGGTCAGAATTATTACCCCGGTCAGTACGAGTTCCAGTGCCTGCATGGCATGGGCGAGCCGTTGTACGAGCAGGTCGTGGGCAAAGTCGCCGACGGCAAACTGAATCGCCCTTGCCGCGTGTACGCCCCGGTCGGCACTCATGAAACACTGCTGGCCTATCTGGTGCGTCGCCTACTGGAAAACGGCGCCAACACGTCGTTCGTCAACCGGATTGCCGACCACTCGATCTCCATTCAGGAACTGGTGGCCGATCCAGTCAGCCAGATCGAACGCATGGCGACCCAGGAAGGCGGTTTCGGTCTGCCGCACCCGCGCATTCCGCTGCCGCGTGATCTGTACGGAACCGAACGCGCCAACTCCAGCGGCATCGACATGGCCAACGAGCATCGTCTGGCTTCGCTGTCTTCGGCCCTGCTGGCTACCGCGCACAACGACTGGAAAGCCGCCCCGATGCTGGGCTGCCCGGCCAGCGCTGGCACGCTGAGTGCTGCGCTGAACCCATCGGATCTGCGCGACGTGGTCGGTCATGTGCAGGAAGCGTCCCTGCCAGATGTCGATAACGCCATCCAGTGCGCCTTGAGCGCCGGTCCGATCTGGCAGGCCACTCCGCCTGGCGAGCGCGCTGCGATTCTGGAGCGTGCCGCTGACTTGATGGAGGCTGAAATCCAGCCGCTGATGGGCCTGCTGGTCCGTGAAGCGGGCAAGACCTTCGCCAACGCTATCGCCGAAGTGCGCGAAGCCGTGGACTTCCTGCGTTACTACGCCGTGCAGGCGCGCAACGACTTCACCAACGACGGCCATCGTCCGCTGGGTCCGGTGGTCTGCATCAGTCCGTGGAACTTCCCGCTGGCGATTTTCAGTGGTCAGGTGGCTGCTGCACTGGCTGCAGGAAACCCAGTGCTGGCCAAACCTGCCGAGCAGACACCGCTGATCGCCGCACAGGCCGTACGCCTGCTGCTTGAAGCGGGCATCCCGGAAGGCGTGGTGCAATTGCTGCCCGGTCGCGGCGAAACCGTGGGTGCCGGTCTGGTCGGCGACGAGCGTGTCAAAGGCGTCATGTTTACCGGTTCCACCGAAGTCGCCCGGCTGCTGCAGCGCAACGTGGCAGGTCGCCTCGACTCTCAGGGTCGCCCCATTCCGCTGATCGCCGAAACCGGTGGCCAGAACGCGATGATTGTCGACTCTTCGGCGCTGACCGAACAGGTGGTGATCGACGTGGTGTCTTCGGCGTTCGACAGCGCCGGTCAACGCTGCTCGGCACTGCGCGTGCTGTGCCTGCAGGAAGACTCTGCCGACCGCGTCATCGAAATGCTCAAGGGCGCGATGGCCGAGAACCGCCTCGGCAATCCGGAGCGCCTGTCCGTGGACATCGGCCCGGTGATCGACGCAGAGGCCAAGGCAGGTATCGAAAAACACATCCAGGCCATGCGCGACAAGGGCCGCACGGTCTATCAGGTGGCCATTGCCGACAGCGCCGAACTCAAGCGCGGCACTTATGTGATGCCGACCTTGATCGAACTGGAAAGCTTCGATGAGCTGCAACGCGAAATCTTCGGTCCGGTGCTGCACGTGGTGCGCTACAAGCGCAAGGAGCTTGGCCTGCTGATCGATCAGATCAACGCTTCCGGTTATGGCCTGACCCTGGGCGTGCACACCCGCATCGACGAGACCATCGCCAAGGTCATCGACAACGTCAATGCCGGCAACGTCTACGTCAACCGCAACATCGTCGGCGCGGTGGTGGGTGTTCAGCCATTCGGCGGCGAAGGCCTGTCCGGCACCGGCCCCAAAGCCGGTGGCCCGCTGTACCTGTATCGCCTGCTGTCGACGCGCCCGCAGGACGCTATCGAGAAATCGTTCGTCCGCAGCGACGCGCTGTCTGCACCGGATACACGCCTGCGTGAAGTTCTGGGCAAGCCGTTGCAGGCACTCAAGGCCTGGGCTGCCAGCAACCAGCAAAGCGATCTGGACGCCCTGTGCAGTCAATACGCCGAGCAATCGCAAAGCGGCATCACCCGCCAGCTGGCGGGCCCGACCGGCGAACGCAACAGCTATGCGATCCTGCCGCGTGAACACGTACTTTGCCTGGCTGACGACGAGAACGACCTGCTGATTCAACTGGCAGCCGTACTGGCGGTCGGCAGCTCTGCCGTGTGGCCGGAAACCGACATCAGCAAACCGCTCCGGGCTCGCCTGCCGAAGGAGGTTCAAGCGCGCATCAAGCTGGTACCTGACTGGGCCAAGGACGAAGTCACCTTCGACGCCGTCCTGCACCACGGCGACTCCGATCAGCTACGTGCCATCTGCCAGCAGATCGCACAACGCAGCGGTGCCATCGTCGGCGTCAACGGCCTGTCCCACGGCGAAACCAACGTGCCACTGGAACGCCTGGTGATCGAGCGGGCATTGAGCGTCAACACTGCGGCGGCGGGTGGCAATGCGAGCCTGATGACGATCGGCTGATGCCGCTCGGTAACAGATGACGCGGAGCGTCACGAACGGCATTCCCACGCTGGATCGTGCGGAACGAGAGGTGTCCGAAAGACACCGACCGTTCCCATGCTCTGGACTATCCGCGTCCGCTCTCGATACCCCCTGCACACGCTCGACCATCACCCGAATCAATCTTGCTACCCTCCCCCCTCAACCCGACCTAGACTTGAGCCATTCCAAGAACAGGTACGCCATCATGTCCGAGTCGCTGCTCAGTTCCAGAAATCTGGCTTTCGAGCTGTATGAAGTTCTGGACGCCGAAGGTCTGACGCGTCGCGAGCGCTTTGCCGAGCATTCGCGGGAAACCTTTGATGCGGCGCTGGGAACGGCGCGCGCCATTGCGGAAAAGTACTTTGCACCGCACAACCGCAAGGCCGACGAAAACGAGCCACGCTATGAAAATGGCGAAGCCATCCTGATACCGGAAGTCAAACCCGCGATAGACGCGTTTCTCGAGGCCGGCTTTCTCAATGCATCACGCGATTTCGACGCAGGCGGCATGCAGTTGCCTACCCTGCTGTCGCAAGCCTGTTTTGCCCACTTTCAGGCGGCCAATGTCGGGACCACGTCGTACCCGTTTCTGACGATGGGCGCGGCCAATCTGATCGAGAGTTTTGCCGACGACGAGCAGAAGCAGCGTTTTCTGCAACCCATGATCGAAGGCCGCTTCTTCGGCACCATGGCGCTGACCGAGCCGCATGCCGGTTCGTCGCTGTCAGATATCCGCACACGCGCCGAACCGGCAGGCGACGGCACTTATCGGCTGCGTGGCAACAAGATATTCATTTCCTGCGGGGATCATTCGCTGTCGGAGAACATCGTGCACATGGTCCTGGCAAAACTGCCGGATGCGCCGGCCGGGGTCAAAGGTATCTCGCTGTTCATCGTGCCCAAGTTTCTGGTCAACGATGACGGCAGCCTCGGCCAACGCAATGATGTGCTGCTGGCGGGTCTGTTTCACAAGATGGGCTGGAAAGGCACCACCTCCACCGCGCTCAATTTCGGCGATAACGGCGAGTGTGTCGGCTATCTGGTGGGCAAGCCTCATCACGGCCTGAATTACATGTTCCAGATGATGAACGAAGCGCGCATCGGCGTCGGGCTTGGCGCGGCGATGCTGGGTTATTCCGGCTACCTTTATTCACTGGAGTACGCCCGCGAGCGGCCGCAAGGGCGCTTGCCGGATAGCAAAAGCCCGGACAGCAAACCGGTATCCATCATTGAGCATGCTGATGTGCGGCGCATGCTGCTGACCCAGAAAGCCTACGTGGAAGGCGCGTTTGACCTGTGCCTGTACGCCTCGCGGCTGTTCGATGACACACAGACCGGCGAAAGCGAAGACGATCGCAGGCACGCGCATGAATTGCTGGACCTGCTGACCCCGGTGGTCAAGTCATGGCCGTCGGAGTTCTGCCTGAAGGCCAACGAACTGGCGATCCAGGTCCTGGGCGGCCACGGTTACACCCGCGAATACCCGGTCGAGCAGTATTACCGGGATAACCGCCTCAACGCGATTCATGAAGGCACTCACGGCATCCAGTCGCTCGACCTGCTTGGCCGCAAGCTGGCGCAGAATGGCGGCACTGGCCTCAAGCAACTGCTGCGCCTGATCTCCGCGACCTGCGAACGCGCACAGGCTCATCAGACACTCGACGAACTGCGCCAGCCCCTGCAGCAACTGGTCGCACGCGTGCAGGCCGTCACTCTCGGGCTGCTGACCGATCTGGCGCAGGGCAGAATCACCAGCACGCTGGCCAACTCGGCGCTGTACCTCAAGGCATTCGGCCACACGGTAGTCGGTTGGCGATGGCTCGAACAGGCGATCCGCGCAGAAGAAGGTTTGATTGGTGGCAATCAGGCCGACGGCGACTTTTATCGCGGCAAACTGCAGGCAGCCAGGTACTTCCTGACGTGGGAAGTACCGGGTTGCCATCATGAACTGACGATTCTGGAGAACCGCGATGACACATGCCTGGCAATGCGCGACGACTGGTTCTGATGAAAACCTGGCCAGCGCTTGATCAGTGAAAGCCGAACAGGTCAGCCAGTGGCTCCTGCGGGAAAAACCGGTCGACCAATGGCTTGGCATCGTTACCCAGTTTGAGTGCGTACTGATCTCGGCTGAAGGGCTCGCCCGTGCGCATGTCGTAAAGCGCACGCCCTTGAGCCGGACGATCCACCTCCTGCATCTGGATTTTCATGATGCGGTAAAACTCGCCACTCACCTCTTCGATGCTGTCGATCTGAAAGTAGCAGCCGGGCAAAAAGATCGATTCGGCTTCCTCGGGCGAGGCTGAAAACGGTGCAATCGGCGTGGCCCTCAGGTATCGGCCCTTGGGCAAAACGAAGACCACCGCCGTGTCATCGAAAGTTACCGGGCCAATCATGGCGTTAATGGGCGCACCGGCCCGACTGCTGGCGAAGGCGCTGACCACATAGGGATTTTCGCTGAACGAGGTGACATCGGTATTGACCAGCACATCACCCACCTTGATCTGCCCGTTGCGAAACACGGCGCCTGAAGTCCCTCGATCACCGCTGCCGCCGCGGTACAACTCGACATCATTGTTGTACCCCACCACATGGATGTCATCGGCCAGTCGTTCGATGAGTTGTACCTGATTGGCCCTTTTGCTCTCGCCCGTGCGCAGGAACTGATTGAATTCAGCGTCATCCTGGGTATAGAGCATGATATTTCTGCCGTAATAGTCGTCCTCACCGAGCCTGAAAACCCGATGTTTGCCATGCCAAGGGTCTTTGTACACTTCGTCGCCGTCAGGTGATGAGTCCGACACGGGAGCCTCTTCAGGGTCTGGCTGCCAAATGCTCATGACGCCTTTCTGCCGGGCCAAGGCCACTTCGGCATAGTGCTGCTCACTGAACAGATCCGTTTGCAGATACCTGTCCCAAAAGGCCGAGTGCACGGTCACATAAGGCTTGCCCGTCGCGGTGGATGCGCTGCTTGACGGCATCGGCACATCCATCGGGGCACCGCCCTGCAGACCGGGCGAGTCAAGTAACGCCCACTCCCCGTCGGTACTCAGACGTACCGGCTTGCTGCCTGCGAATGCAAACGGGTTGTCTGGGTTGACGATAAGCCAGCATTGCTGCTGCTCATTGAACATCACGCGATAGGGCAGTTGCGCAAGCTTGATCCAGGTTTCGCCATTGCCCAGCGTGTAGATGCCGCGAAACCTGCCCTCCGCAGCTGAAGGCGTCAGGCTGTCGAGCAGCAGGTTGCCTTCCATATTTTCCAGTGGATGGGCCGGCGCGCTGCTGCTTTCCAGCACCTCGCTGGAGATCGGTAGGCCTTCGGTTGCGGCCACCGGCACAGGCTGAGAGACGGCACGCAGGGACATCAACAGCGGCAGGTTGAAGAGCAGATAAATAATGTTGTTGATCGCGCCCAACACGCCAGCCTTGCGCTGCGCCGCGGTCTTGCCATCGACCGCCTGATCAATGTTCAAACCGGTATTGGCGAGGCTTGCGCCAACCAGCGTCAAGGCGATTGGCCAACCCAAAGCCGCAAGCCCGCCAAACGCCTGCATGAACGCGCCCAGGTAGCCGATCCACATCTGCTTGCGCAGATCCGCGTTGGAAGTCAGCCGTTCACGCGCATCGGCGGTCATGCCCTGTCGAACGACGTCTCGCAGATACACGAAGGGGTCACCCACAATAGGTGCCTGCCCCAGGTTGACGAGTGGGATGTCGGCACGCCAGTCGTGCGCGAGCAACTGGCTCACCGCGCGAAAGAATCGCTCACCGTCCTTTTTACGGGACGTCTCACCACGCAGAAACTGACGTGTTATCGCCTTGTCGGCGTGCTCGCCCATGAACCGGGCCTTGAGCCAGCGGTACACCGCGCGCTCGCTATCGAACGCCATGAACGGCTGCTCGGCATCGGGCCAGTAGATGATCTCGCGGCCAGCGGCGGTGACGATACGCAGCATGTCATGGGCCTTGATGCCATCGATATCCAACGTGTGTACCGTAACACCGGGAGTTGCAGGAAGCGGGGCCAGCAAGGCTTTCAGCGTAGGGGGCTGCAAGGGGTCGGCGGTGACGACGCTCGTGACATGCTTGAAATCGACGGCTGAAAGCTGGCCCTTGCGCAGACAATGACTGGCTGCAACCAGATAGCGTGCCTTGGCCAGGGTGCAGAAGTTCTCGCTGTGCAGGCTCCAGAATCGCTCCATACGGCGGGTGTACAGCGTGCTGAAATCAAGTGTCCACATGTCTTTGAGCACGTCCTGAGGCAGCATGGGCACCTCATTGCGCTCGTCGAAAACCCCATGATCCGGGCCATCGGTGTAGAAACCGCCGTACAGGGAAAGCTCGTCGCTGGCTTCCTGATCGTGGGCGCTGAAGTGCCGCATGAGCAGCTCGATCAAGGTCATCGACTGCACCGGCGCTCCGGAATGCTGCCAGCCGGTAAACGTGCGCGGACTGCTGCTGGCACTGCTGAAACGATGCCAATACACCTGCTCCGGGGCGAACACGCGGTGAGTGTGCTGAAGAATGATCCTGCTGGCGGCGGTGTGGGCCAGATCGTAAAGATCGGGGTAATCCAGAACGAACTGCTGCGCACGTTCGCACAGCAGTTGCTGGTCGGTTTTAGGTGTTTTCAGCGGGTTAGGTGTCATGACGTCTTCCTGTACGAGAGAAGTCATGCACGTAATCATTCATCAGGGCGTTCGTGGCGCTAACTATCTATACCTTCACGGACGCATGAATGCAGGTGGCGGCTCAGCCGACGAACCGCTGCAAACCCTGAATGCCTTACCAACCATTCTCGGAGCCTGGTGTAATTTTTGCCCTGCCCTTGAATGGAAAATAAAAGTCCACGGCCTCGTTCAGGTGTTCGATGTACAACACGGACAAGACCTCATCGACCGGCAAATAGGAACGCTCCAGCAGATCGAAATAGTCAGGTCGCAGCCTTCTCAAGACGTCTGACATGAGTTTGGGACCGGTCAGGTCGGAAATGCGCGTCATGTACGGTGTCATTCGGTCTCTGGAGGCGCTACGCGAGGCTTCGCTGCTGTGGTCAGTGAAGGGTCTGCGCGTACTGAAAAACGCCTTGTTAGTCTGCTTTTCATTCTGGAAACGCGTGTTTATTTCCTTCAGGATCCTCTTCAGGACCGGGTTTTCCGGGTGGCTGGCAAAATGGCTGTTACCCGGCCCGGTGTAGCTCAGTTGCTGCGCATCCAGACGCCTGCCCAGCAATACATCATTGGGCCCTGCTTTCAATGGCGTGCCTGCGAAAGGGACATTAATGGTGTCATCGCAATCCAGATAAATGCCGCCGTATTCGTTGATCAGTCGATAACGCAGAATGTCCGACGCCGCCGCATAATTACGATTCTCCGAGTGCATGAAATAGTTGAACGCCTCGCCATTTTCACCCTTCAGGAACGTGGGGAAAAACGCTTCTTCCTTGAGCCTGGAAATCCGCATCTGCGGATGTTCGCTGAAGTAATCCAGCAACTGCTGATGCGCCGTCGGGTGGTTGATATCGATATGCAGTTCGAAGCGCAAGTCCGGGCTGGTGCGCATGTTATCCAGCATCTTTTCCAGCAGGTTATCGCCCGGCATGCGTTCGCCCAGCCATATGTGATGAATCACTCGGCTGATGGGCTCGGCATCTGCAGGCAACCTGGGCACGCGAGGGAAAGAATAGATTTCGAACCGGCGGCTCTGTGGCAGTTTTGCCTCTACCTTCCTGAATGCATCCTCCGACCCACTGTTCCAGAAACCGTTGCGGTCCAGCCAGACCAGGCCGTTTGAAGACGAGTCAGTGCGCCAGCATGGAATATCGGCATCGTAATAGACGTTCTTCCTGATCCCTCCGATCTGAATGAAGTACTTCTCTACGACCGTCCCTTTTGCCTGGCTCTGTACCTCCTCGACCATGATCTGATCCAGTGGCAACTCGATCTGTACCTTGGGGCCCCAGCGCTGCACCTCGATTGCGGGCTCGTCAGGTATGACCGCCACCACCGCGCTGTCTGCCTCACTGGCCGGCGGTAATCGCGAGCCATCGAAGCTTTCCCCGCCACGCAAACCAAGCTTGAGGTCCAGATCCCAATAGCCGGTGTCGATAGTCTTCACGTAAGGCCCCCAGACACGCGGATCAGAATCAGAGCGAATCCGGTACTGCTTTTCCTGTGGCACCCACTCGACCCGAAACGCCTGATCATGCAGCTCGATGTAACTTTTGCCTTGCAGCGGATAAATACCCGCCACTTCGCCCGAGGCCAGTCCTGGCAGGTCTTGAGTCACTTCGAGCGCGCGCAACAGGCGGCGCATTTTGGCATCGAGCGAACGCAAGGCCGGCGGCTCTTCCCTGAACACCGGAATCGGCTCGACCTCGATAACAGGGTCGATCGGTGTGGTGGGGCCAGAAACCTCATAACCGCCTCGCGCCTCGTCAATCAGCCCGGTTTCGGCACCAGCCTCGACCGCAGCGCCCCCCTCGGCAATAATCGGTAACGCGTTCAATACCCCGAAGGCAATCCGCCCTAGCCCCGTCTGGCGCGCGTCCAGCGTACGGCCATTGACCGCGGCATCGACGCCCAGCCCGACCAGCGCGAGAGACAGCCCCGCGATGACCGGAATCAGTTCAGGAAAGACGATCGCGACGCCGCCCAGGACAGACACGCACTCACTCAAGCCGCTGCTGGCTTCCTCTTTCCAGTAATCGCTATGGCTGCGTATTTTTTGCAGCGCGTCCGCTTCAGACTTCGCCTTGACCCGATGCTTGAAGTGCGAGAACGGCCAGGGCTGTAGCGGCTCGCCGAACTGCACCAGTTTGCGCGGGTTCCACGCGCCGGTCGCCGCGTCCAGCAGTTTGGGGTAGACAGCGAAGCCTCTGAGGGCGGTGGCAACGCCGCTGTAGAAAAAGCCATCGACGTCATCCGCAGCACTGAAATGCCCCTCGAAAGACCGACGTTTGCCTGGATCCTTGCACATCAGCGCGATCCAGTCCTTGAGCGCGTCGGCGTTGGCGAAGGTATGAATCGGTGACGAGTTGCCAGGGATGTAGAGCAGCACGGTCGGCGAATCGGCACTGCGTATGACCATGATGTCGGCGGCGCTGTAGCCATGCACCTGCAACTCGGAAATCGTCACGCGAGTGGAAATCGGCGCGGCGACAAAAGCGTCGAAACTCAGCTGTTTCCAACCCTGATCGGCAGGCAGCCCGAGCGCCTCCAGCACCATGTCCTTGTGCTCGGCCTTAAGCGTGTTTTCCTCGGCTTGCAGCCAGGCCGCCCTGAACAGACCGGCCTTGAGCATCAGGTTGTAGTCGTCGGCGTGCGCCTGCCAGAACTGTTTCAGGTAGGCGAGATAGCCGGCTTGCAGGTTGTGATCCCAGATGTACTGCTTGAACGCCTCGGCAGTCAGGCGCAGTTGCGTCGTCGAATTGTAGTGCTGCGGAGCGGTTTTCCGGTACACCGCCTCATAAGCGACGCAGTCATAGGACGGCAGTTTTTCATCCACGACCTGACAGTCGAGACCGTCCTCATGATGGGGCTGCAAATGCCCGAGGTGATCAAACCAGTCACCATTACCGTTTTGCTGCCAGTTGCGCAGCAGCGCCTCGGTCAGCGTCATCGAGTGAGCGACATTGGCGCGGTGAGGAGCGGGATAGAGCTTCGGGTCCTCGATATACAGCGTGGCGATCAAAGTGTCGTCCGGATCGATCTCGATACCCCACCTTGACTGGCATTCCTGTGCCACATCCCGCGCAGCAAGGGCGGCAGGTGACTGCAGGCTGATCGGGTTGAGGCGGAAGTAATCGCTGACCGAATAGTCTTCGTCTACCCGCGCCCAGAACTCTGCGCCAGAGTCATCATCGCCAGCCCTGTCGTCATCGCCGAAGTCGTACTGTGCTGCAAATTCATCGTCCATGATGAAAACCTTCTTGGTGGTTGGAGCCCCTACAGTAGGGGGCAAGAAGGCCTGGTCTGCGGTATATAACTATGTGTCAGCCGCTGGATTGCAACCAATCGTGAGCCCGGAAGCGCCGGTCTGGGTCAATCGCTCGAAATTGCTCTTTGACAGCCAAGCAATTCAACAGGTTAAATCCCTTGGCACGCGGACTGCATGGTCAGTTTTCGCCCTTCCCGCTTCAATTCAGTTTTCTACGGAGTACCGCCTTTGGACGCCACCACCATCAACAGCCTGTTCCTGATCGGCGCGTTGCTGGTAGCCGCGAGCATCCTGGTCAGTTCTCTTTCGTCACGCCTCGGCATTCCGATCCTGGTCATCATCCTCGCAGTGGGCATGGTCGCAGGCGTCGATGGCGGCGGGATCATCTTCGATAACTACGCGACCGCCTACCTGGTCGGCAACCTTGCGCTGGCGGTCATCCTGCTCGACGGCGGGCTGCGAACGCGGGTGGCCAGTTTCCGGGTTGCACTGTGGCCGGCCTTGTCGCTGGCGACGGTGGGCGTGCTGATCACCACGGTACTGACCGGCATGATGGCTGCGTGGCTGTTCAATCTCAGCGTTATTCAGGGCCTGTTGATCGGCGCGATCGTCGGCTCCACAGACGCCGCGGCGGTGTTCTCACTGCTGGGCGGCAAGGGCTTGAACGAGCGCGTTACCGCCAGCCTCGAGATCGAGTCGGGCAGCAACGACCCCATGGCCGTATTCCTGACCGTCACCCTGATCGGCATGCTGGCCAGTGGGCAGACCGGCTTGCACTGGGGACTGCTGGGGCACCTGATCCAGGAATTCGGTATCGGCAGCTTCATCGGTCTGGGCGGCGGCTGGATCCTGTTGCAACTGGTCAACCGCATCAATCTGGCCGCCGGCCTCTACCCGATTCTGGTGATTGCCGGTGGCCTGGCAATCTTCGCCCTGACCAACGCCATCCACGGCAGCGGCTTTCTCGCGGTCTACCTGTGCGGTCTGGTGCTCGGCAACCGGCCTATTCGCAGTCGCCACGGCATCCTGCACATGCTCGATGGCATGGCCTGGCTGGCGCAGATCGGCATGTTTCTGGTGCTGGGCCTGCTGGTCACGCCGCACGATCTGCTGCCGATTGCGATACCGGCGCTGGGTCTGGCGCTGTGGATGATTCTGGTGGCACGTCCACTGTCGGTGATGGTCGGCCTGCTGCCGTTCAAGGCCTTCCATGATCGCGAAAAAGCCTTTATCGCCTGGGTCGGCCTGCGTGGCGCGGTACCGATCATCCTCGCGGTGTTCCCGCTGATGGCCGGCCTGCCCAACGCACAGCTGTACTTCAACCTGGCGTTCTTTATCGTGCTGGTTTCGCTGTTGCTGCAAGGCACCAGCCTGCCGTGGATGGCCAAACTGCTCAAAGTGACGGTTCCGCCTGATCCCGCGCCGATTTCCCGGGCCGCGCTGGAGGTGCACGTCACCAGCGAATGGGAGTTGTTCGTCTACCGCCTGGGCGCCGAAAAGTGGTGCATTGGCGCGGCGCTGCGTGAACTGAAGATGCCGGAAGGCACGCGTATCGCGGCACTGTTCCGCGGCCAGCAACTGCTCCATCCGTCCGGCAGCACGACGCTGGAAGTGGGTGATCTGCTGTGCGTGATAGGCCACGAACATGACCTTCCAGCGCTGGGCAAATTGTTCAGCCAGGCACCGCAGCGTGGGCTGGACCTGCGTTTCTTCGGCGACTTCGTGCTCGAAGGCGACGCAAGGCTGGGTGAAGTGGCGGCCCTGTATGGCCTGAAACTCGACGGCATCGACCCAGGCATGCCGCTCAGCCAGTTCATTGTGCAGAAGAACCGTGGCGAGCCGGTGGTGGGCGACCAGATTGAATGGAATGGAACTATTTGGACAGTTGCCGTCATGGACGGGAACAAGATCCAGAAAGTGGGCGTCAAATTCCCCGAAGGAACCCGCCCGGGCCCCGGACTGTTCCTTTAAACTGCCAACCCACACGTATCATCATGCGACCGGTGTCTATGTTTTCCCTGCGTTCCTTTTGTGCTGCCGCACTGTTTGCGCTCTGCCTGTCTTCCTTCCCGGTGCTCGCCGCCGACCCGCCCAGCAGCGACGCTGTTCAGCAAAGCCTCGACAAGATTGCCGACCGCAAGCTGCCAGACGCCGAGCAAAAGGCACTGCAACAAGTGCTCGAGCAGACACTGGCTTTTCTGGCCAGCAAGAAGGACAGCGAACAGAAACTCGAAGCGCTCAAACAGCAGCTTGCCCAGGCGCCAAAACAGACGTCGGAAAACCAGCGTGAACTGGCCCGCCTGAAAGAAAGCAAAGTGGTGCCCGTGGCCCAGCGTTATGGCGGCCTCGACGTACCGCAGCTGGAGCAACTGCTCAGTCAGCGCAGCACCCAGCAAAGTGATCTGCAGAGCGAACTCAACGACGCCAACAGCCTGGCCATTACCGCGCAAACGCGGCCGGAGCGCGCCCAGACAGAAATCAGCGCCAACCAGACTCGCATCCAGCAGATCAACGCCATCCTCAAGAATGGCAAGGACAACGGCAAGACCCTGAGCGCCGACCAGCGCAATCTGCTCAATGCAGAGCTGGCCTCGATCAACGCCCTCAACCTGCTGCGTCGCCAGGAACTGGCCGGCAACAGCCAATTACAAGACCTGGGCAACAGCCAGCATGACTTGCTGACCGAGAAGGTCGCGCGCCAGGAGCAGGAAATTCAGGACCTGCAGACCCTGATCAACGACAAGCGTCGTGCCCAGTCGCAAAAAACGGTCGCCGACCTGTCCCTGGAAGCGCAGAAGTCCGGCGGCAGCAGCCTGCTGGCCACCGAGAGCGCCGCCAATCTCAAGCTGTCGGACTACCTGTTGCGCGGCACCGATCGCCTCAACGAGCTAACTCAGCAGAACCTCAAGACCAAGCAGCAACTCGACAACCTGACCCAGACCGATCAAGCCCTCAGCGAGCAGATCAATGTGCTGAGCGGCAGCCTGCTGCTGTCCAAGATTCTCTACAAGCAGAAGCAGGCGTTGCCGCATCTGGAGCTGGACAAGGGCCTGGCCGACGAAATCGCCAACATCCGCCTGTATCAGTTCGACATCAACCAGCAACGCGAACAGATGAGCACGCCGACCGCTTACGTCGAGCGGCTGCTCGCTACCCAGCCGCCTGAAAACGTCACCCCGCAACTGCGCCGGACGCTGCTGGACCTGGCCATCACCCGCAGTGACTTGCTGGAGCGCCTCAATCGCGAGCTGAGCGCGTTGCTCAACGAATCCATCACGCTGCAATTGAACCAGAAGCAGTTGACCAGCACCGCTCAGGGGCTGCGCGCGACACTCGACGAGCAAATGTTCTGGATCCCCAGCAACAAGCCGCTGGACGTGGAATGGTTTCAGAATATCTGGCCACGCCTGCAAAAGCAGGTCTCCACCCTGCCCTGGACGTCCAGCCTAAGCGAACTGTCAGACGGCCTGACCCAGCGACCGCTGCTGTTCCTGCCCTTGCTGCTGTTGATCGGCATACTGACCTGGAGACGCAAGGCGCTGTACCAGAAGCTCAATCGCCTGCACGCCGATATCGGTCACTTCAAGCGTGACAGTCAATGGAAAACGCCACTGGCGCTGCTGTTCAACGTACTGCTGGCCATGCCCGTCGCACTGGGACTGGCCCTGTGCGGCTACGCCCTGCAGATCGACGCCCGCGGTCAAAACGCCAACCTCGGCGAAGCATTGCTGCAGATCGCCCTCGCCTGGCTGGTGTTCTACACCGCCTATCGCGTACTTGCACCGCAAGGCGTTGCGCAGTTGCACTTCCGCTGGGAGACCGCGCAGGTCGAGTTCCTGCGTGGCTGGGTACGGCGTCTGGGGCTGGTCGTTCTGGCCCTGGTGGCGGTGGTGGCCGTTGCTGAACACCAGCCTGCCGCACTGGCCGACGACGTACTGGGGATCGGCGTAGTTCTGACCTGTTACGCCCTGATGACCTGGCTGCTCGCCCGCCTGCTGATCTCCAGCCCCACGCATCACAATGCCTCACTGTTCCGCAAAACCGTCGGCGTGGTGTTCACGGCATTGCCGGTCGCGCTCTTCCTCGCGGTTTGCTTTGGCTACTATTACACCGCGCTCAAGCTCAGCGACCGCCTGATCGACACCCTGTACCTGATGATGATCTGGCTGATGGTCGAGGCGACGTTCGTCCGTGGCCTGAGCGTGGCCGCCCGGCGTCTGGCCTATCAGCGTGCGCTGGCCAAGCGTCAGGCAGCCAGAGAAAACGGCGACAGCGACATTCCGGTCGAAGAACCCAAGCTGGACATCGAACAGGTCAACCAGCAGTCGCTGCGCCTGATCCGTCTGGCCCTGCTGGCAGGATTCGTCGGCGCGCTGTATCTGGTGTGGGCCGAGCTGATCACCGTGTTCGCCTACCTGGACAACATCATTCTCTACGAATACACCAGTGGCACCGGGGCCAACATGAGCATGGTGCCGATCAGCCTGAGCGACTTCCTCGGTGCGGGGGTGATCATCGTCATCACCTTCGTACTCGCCGGCAACCTGCCCGGCCTGCTGGAAGTGCTGGTGCTGTCACGCATGAACCTCGCGCAGGGCAGTGCCTACGCGACAACCACGCTGCTGTCATACACCATCGCCGGCGTCGGCTTCGTCACCACGCTGTCGACGCTGGGCGTGAGCTGGGACAAATTGCAGTGGCTGGTCGCGGCGCTGTCGGTGGGTCTGGGCTTCGGCATGCAGGAAATCTTCGCCAACTTCATTTCCGGCATCATGATCCTCTTCGAACGTCCAGTGCGGATCGGCGACACCATCACCATCGGCGCCCTGTCGGGGACGGTCAGCAAGATCCGCATCCGTGCCACGACCATCACCGACTTCGACCGCAAGGACATCATCGTCCCGAACAAGACGTTCATCACCGGCCAGCTCATCAACTGGTCGCTGACCGACACCGTCACCCGCGTAACCCTCAAGCTGGGCGTGGATTACGGCTCGGACCTGGACCTGGTGCGCTCCCTGCTGCTGCAAGCCGCCCGGGAAAACCCTCGGGTGCTCAAGGAGCCAGAACCGATCGTCTACTTCCTGAACTTCGGCGAAAGCACCCTCGACCACGAACTGCGCATGCACGTACGCGACCTGGGCGACCGCAACCCGGTACTCGACGAGATCAACCGCTTCATCAATCGCGAGTTCAAGAAGCAGCACATCAACATCTCGTTCCGCCAGATGGAGATCTACCTCAAGAACACCCAGGGCCTGGAATACAAACTGGTGCCCGCAGAGCCCGGTGACAAGCACGGCGCACCGGCTGGGCAGACGACCCTGCAACCGGTGAATACCCAAGTGACCCCGGCGACCAAAGATGCGCCCGAGCCGCCTGAGTTGCGGCTGGATTGAGAAGAGTGAAAGTGTGTGTCGACCGGGCTACAGCACGGTCGACACGCTAGCGATTAGCGATTAAATCAGGCCTCAACCCGCCCAATCACCACCTTCGCCTCCAAATACCCCCCAGGCTCCTTGCTGATCTGCACGGTTCCGGCACACGGCGCCAGTATCGATGTTTCCATCTTCATCGCCTCCATGATCGCGATCACCTGTCCCTTCTCTACCGTCGCACCGTCTTCAACCGCCCAGGCATGCAGGTTGCCCGCGACCGGCGTCAGCACTGCGTGCGGGTCCGGGGCGTCGGCCGCTGGCTGGCTGGCGTCCGCCGGGGCGGCAGCGTTCAGGCTCATGCCAGCCAGCAGCGCAGCAGGCAGGCCCAGTTCGTGGCGTTTGCCGTCGATTTCAACGAAGGTGCGCAGCACGCCGGGATCGACCGGCTCTGCGTTGCGCGGGGCGATGGTGACGTGCTCGGCGAAGTCGGTTTCGATCCAGCGGGTGTGGACGGCGAAGGTATTGGCCGCGGTGAAGTCGTCATGGTCCATGACCGCCCGGTGGAACGGCAGCACGGTGGCCACGCCTTCCACCTTGAACTCGGCCAGCGCACGGCGGGCGCGGCTGATGGCCTGTTCGCGGGTTGCGCCGGTGACGATCAGCTTGGCGATCATCGAGTCGAAGTTCGGTGAGACCCTTGAGCCTTCTGCAACGCCGGTGTCCAGGCGTACGCCCGGACCGGACGGCGGCTGAAATAAAGTGATAGACCCCGGCGTCGGCAGAAAGCCGTTGCCCGCGTCCTCAGCGTTGATACGGAATTCAAAGCTATGGCCGCGTGGCACAGGCGTGCCATCGAACGACAGCGGCAGGCCGTCGGCGACGCGAAGTTGTTCGATGACCAGGTCCACGCCGCTGGTTTCTTCCGTCACCGGGTGCTCGACCTGCAAGCGCGTGTTGACCTCCAGGAACGACAGGGTGCCATCGCCGCTGAGCAGGAACTCCACCGTACCGGCACCGACATAGCCCGCTTCGGCGCAGACCGCGCGAGCCGACTCGTGAATGCGCTGGCGCAGTTCGTCATTCAGGTAAGGCGCTGGCGCTTCTTCGATCAGCTTCTGGTTGCGACGCTGCAACGAGCAGTCACGGGTGCCGACCACAACCACCCGGCCATGACGGTCGGCGATGATCTGCGCTTCGATGTGCCGTGGGCGATCCAGAAAGCGCTCGACGAAACACTCGCCACGGCCAAACGCCGAAACCGCTTCACGCACCGCAGACTCGTACAGCTCGCTGACTTCATCGAGCTTCCAGGCAACTTTCAGGCCGCGACCACCGCCGCCAAAGGCTGCCTTGATGGCAATCGGCAGGCCGTGCTGCTCGGCAAACGCGACCACCTCGGAGGCATCGTTCACCGGGTCTTCAGTACCGGCCACCAGCGGTGCGCCGACTTTCAGTGCGATGCGCCGGGCCTGGACCTTGTCGCCCAGTGCGTCGATGGTCGCAGGATCGGGACCGATCCAGATCAGACCGGCGTCGATCACCGCGCGGGCGAATTCGGCGCGCTCCGAGAGGAAGCCGTAGCCCGGATGAACCGCATCGGCACCGGCGCGCGCGGCAACCGCCAGCAGCTTTTCGATGTTCAGGTAGGTGTCGGTCGGGCGCTCACCCTGCAGCCCATAGGCTTCATCGGCCTGACGCACGTGCAGCGCGTCGATATCGGCATCGGCGTACACCGCCACCGAGGCGACTCCGTAGTCACGGCAGGCACGGGCAATACGAACGGCGATTTCGCCACGATTGGCAATCAGAACCTTTTTCATCTGTTCTTGGTCTCGTCTGAAGTGGCGGGGCACACTGGCTCGAAGGCGCTCAGCGGATTGAAGCGAATGCGGGCATTGACCGGAATCTGCCCGGCCTTGTCCAAGTGGTAGGTGGCAACTGCGCCGATGACCGGGTAACCGCCGGTCAACGGGTGATCGGCCAGAAACAGCACCGGCTGGCCACTGGGCGGCACCTGAATGGCGCCGACCGTGGTGCCCTCGCTGGGCAACTCGCCATCGACGGCACGTTGCAGCGATTGCTCGCCTGCCAGGCGAATGCCGATACGGTTGGATTGCGGCGTTACCAGCCAGGTCTGTTGCGCCAGCAGTTGCTGGGCTTCGGCGCTGAACCAGTCACTGCGCGGGCCCATGACCACATCCAGGGTGATGACCTGATCGGCACGCGGCATTTCGAAGGCAGGCTGTTCACTGACCGACACGGCCGATCCACCGGACCTGCGTTGAAAACCAAGTCGATCACCCGCCGCCAGCGGCGCAGGTCCGACCTGGGCCAGCGTGTCGGTGGACAGGCTGCCAAGCACCGGTTCATGAATGAAACCGCCACGAACCGCCAGATAATTGCGCAGGCCGGCGCTGGGCGAACCGATGCTCACCTGATCGCCGCTTTGCAAAGCCAGCGGTGCATACAAGGGCGCCTGCAACTTTTGCCCTTCGGCGGTCTGCACTTCGACGCTGGCCTGAGCCCCGGTAATCGCCACGACGGTCTGCCCCTGACAGGTGAAGGTCAGACCACCCATGAGAATCTCCAGACACGCGGTCGCCGGATCGTTGCCCACCGCGCGGTTGGCAGCGCGCAAGGCGCCGCGATCCAGCGCGCCCGATGCGGAAACACCCTGCCCCGCCCGGCCGGGGCGGCCCAGGTCCTGAAACAGGGTCTGCAACCCTGGCGTCAGGATCTGCAGATAGTCCTCGCTGACCGTCGCCGCCTGCGGCCGGGCAGGTGCAGCAACCTGCACACGGGTCTCCGGGAGCGGACCGGCATCCTGGAACCGCACGCGGTAGCCAGGCTGGAGCAAGGCGGGCTCGTCGCGGCCCAGATCCCACATGGTTGAGGTGGTCACCCCGATAATCTGCCAGCCGCCGGGGCTGGCCTGTGGATAAATGCCGCTGAAACCACCGGCCAGCGCCACGGCGCCAGCCGGAATACGTGTGCGCGGCGTGCTGCGCCGTGGCACCACAAACCCGGCACCGCCGCTGAGGTAGGCAAAACCGGGTGCAAAGCCGCAGAAGGCAACGTTGTAGTCGCTGCCGGTGTGGCGCTTGATCACTTCCTCGACGCTGATGTCCAGCTCGCGGGCGACATCGGCCAGGTCTTCGCCGTTGTAATGCACAGGTATTTCGATCAGCTTGCCCGCCTCGCGGGCCTTGCCACGAATGTCGCGCGAGGCGATCTGTGTGGCGAGCGCTTCGAAACCGATGGCTGACGGACGAAAGTGCACCAGCAAGGTTCGGGCGGCCGGGACGATTTCCTCGACGCCAGCGATGGGCATCTGCTGTAACGATTCGAACAGGGCCAGGGTCTCGTCCAGATTCGACAGTTCAACCAGGAGTGCATCCAGGTTGGCCGGGTAGAAACGCATGAGCCTCTCCTATACGTGGTAGTAGCTGTCCGGAATATCGGTAATGAACATGTGGCCCGGCGCGTGGGAAATCGCAAACGGCACACGGGACGCCATGACCACCGCCTGCGGGGTCACGCCGCAGGCCCAGAACACCGGAATCTCGCCGGGCCTGATCGTCACCGCATCACCAAAATCAGGGCTCGCCAGGTCGTTGATGCCGAGCAGTCCAGGCTCGCCAACGTGTACTGGCGCGCCGTGCACACCGGGATAGCGCCCGGTGATGCGCGCCGCTTCGGCAACCCGGTCCGCGGCGATCGGGCGCATCGACACCACCATGTTGCCCTGCAGGCGTCCGGCAGGGCGGCAGACGCGGTTGCTGCGGTACATCGGCACATTGCAGCCTTCGCTGATGTGGCGCACATCGATGCCGGCGTGCATAAGGTCGGTTTCGAAGGTGAAACTGCAGCCAATCAGAAAGCTGACCAGATCAGTGTGCTGCGCCCAGATGTGGCTCACGTCACTCAGTTCTTCGGCCAGTTGCCCGTCGCGCCAGACCCGGTACAGCGGCAGGTCGGTGCGCAGATCAGCCTGCTCGGCCAACAGCGTGGTGTGGCTGCCGGGCTCGGTCACATCCAGCACCGGGCAGGCTTGCGGGTTACGCTGCGCGAACAGCAGAAAGTCATACGCCCATTCACGTGGCAGCGTGATCATGTTGCACTGGGTCAGACCGGGCGCCTGGCCAGCGGTCGGCGCGACGAATCCCTGGCGATAACGGGCACGGGCGGCGCTGGCTGCCTCGCGGGCGAGTTGCAGTGAATTCATCATCAGCCTCGATTAAATGCGCGGACAGTGACGCCTGCGTCGTGCAAACGGTCTTTCAGAATACGCGCGATGTTCACCGCGCCCGGACTGTCGCCATGCACGCAGATCGAATCGGCCTGCAGGCTGATTTCGCGGCCATCTTCAGCCTCGATGACGCCTTCGCGCACCAGGCGCAGCATGCGCTCGGCGATCCGTTCGGCGTCGTGCAGCACGGCATCGGGCCGCGAGCGCGAGACCAGTGTGCCTTCAGCGGTGTAGGCGCGGTCGGCGAATGCTTCGGCAACGCAGGAAAGCCCGGCTTCGCGTGCCCAGTCGAGCAGCGGCGAGTTGGCCAGGCACACCAGCTTCAGCGCGGGATCAATGCGCAGCAGCGCCTGAATGACCGCCGCGGCCTGACGCTGATCACCGGCAATGGTGTTGTACAGCGCGCCGTGAGGCTTGACGTAGCTCACGCTCGTCCCGGCGCTGCGAGCCAGGCCCTGCAGTGCGCCGATCTGATAAATGACATCGGCGGTCAGCTGGTCGCTCGGGATGTCCATGTTGCGGCGGCCGAACCCTACCAGGTCCGGGTAGGCCACATGCGCGCCGATGGCAACGCCCCGTGCCGCAGCGGCCTCGAGGGTGCGCAGGATCCCGGCCGGGTCACCGGCATGGAAACCGCAGGCCACGTTGGCGCTGCTGACCACATCGAGAATCGCCTCGTCATCGCCCATGCTCCAGGCGCCGAAGCTTTCACCGAGGTCACTGTTGAGGTCTATCGCAGGCATTTTTTGTTCTCCGAAATCAGGCTGCATTGATGAAGGCAAAGATGGGACCGACTGATTTGAACGCCATGTACCACGACAGCAGACAGGTCAGCACGCCCAGCACTAATAGCCAGCGCGGGTAGTGGTAGCCGTCCATCATGTCGGACCGGCGCCAGCCGACGTACATGAAAATGCTCAGGCCCAGTGGCAAGATCAAGCCGTTGAAGCCCCCGGCAAAGACCAGCAGCGCGGCCGGTGGTTTGCCCCACATGACGTATACGACCACGGTGATCAGGATAAAGCCGACAGTCGCGAGGTTGCGCGCGCGTTCGGTGATGCGCTTGGAAAACACGGTGATGAACGACATCGACGTATAGGACGCGCCGATCACGCTGCTGATGCCGGCCGCCCAGAGCACCAGGCCGAACATGATCAGGCCGAAGTTGCCAGCGGCAGCGGTGAACGCCTGGGCCGCAGGGTTTGCGCCCTTGCCGGACACATCGATGACGACGCCGCTGGCGACCACGCCGAGGATCGCCAGAAACAGTATGTAACGAACAACCCCGGTGACCAGAATACCGGTCAGCGCCGCCTTGGACACCACATCGATGTTCTCGACCCCGACGGTGCCGCGATCCAGCAATCGGTGAGCACCGGCGTAAGTGATATAGCCGCCGACCGTGCCACCGACAATGGTAGTGATGGCCGCGAAATCGACCATGTCCGGCAGGATGGTCTGGCGCAGCGCTTCACCCAGCGGCGGGTGCGAGGCAAAGGCAGCGAACAGAATCAGGCAGACCTTCAGGGTGCCCAGCACCATCATGATGCGGTCCATGGCGATGCCGGCGCGGTGCGACGAGAAGATCGCAATGGCGATCAGCGCGCTCAAGGCGCCACCCCATTTGGGGTCAAGACCGGTCAACGCATTCAAACCCAGGCCCGCACCGGCGATGTTGCCCAGACTGAACACCAGGCCGCCGAAGATGACCAGTACCGCGAGCAGATAACCGCTGCCCGGAATCGCCGCGTTGGCCAGATCGGCCGCGCGCATTTTGGTCAACGTGACGATGCGCCAAACATTCAGCTGCACCACGAAGTCGATCAGGATCGAGGCCAGGATGCCGAAAGCGAACGCTGCCCCCAGCGTCGCAGTAAACGTAGCTGTCTGGGTCAGAAAGCCAGGACCGATGGCAGACGTCGCCATCATGAAGATCGCGGCGATCAAAGAGGCGCGGCGCGCCTTGGTGAACTCATTGGCAGTCTGTGTCACGGCGGCATTCCTGAGATGAGAGGTATTCTGCCAGAGCAATGACCATGCCAAAGGTCATTCAAGTACGCCAACTTGTAGATACATAAAGATAATATTGTTGAACAATACATGCGATATGAATCAATCATATGCACCATGTTGTTACGCAGGGACTCAGGTGTGCTACCTGATGATGCATCTGCTGACCTTCGTCCTTGCCAGCCAATGAGCTGTCGTGGAATATCGACCTGGCTTTTCTTTCTCTGGACCCTTTATGAACGACGCTGCCTCTGCCCTCCCTCGCACCCTCGGAGAATCGATCACCACTGAGCTTCGCAGAATGCTGGTCGAGGGCGAGCTGGTACCTGGTCAGCGCCTCTCGGAAGCCGCTCTCGCCGAGAGTCTGGATATTTCCCGTAACACCCTGAGAGAAGCCTTCAGAGTGTTGACCCGCGAAGGGCTGCTGACCCACGAGCCCAATCGCGGGGTCACCGTGGCCAAGCCTGATATGGCTTCGATCATCGATATCTACCGCATTCGACGCTTCATCGAATGTGGAGCGATTGCCCAGGCTTATCCACAGCATCCCGGTGTGCTGCACATGCGCAATGCGGTCGAGGCCGGCGTGCAGGCGCGTGAGTCCAAGGATTGGATTGCCGTGGGCACCGCCAACATGATGTTTCACAAGGCCATCGTCGAGCTGTCCGACAGCCCGCGACTGGTGGCGTTTTATGCACAGATATCGGCAGAACTGCGACTGGCCTTCGGCCTGCTCAACAATCCGGAGCTGCTGCATTCGCCTTATCTGGACATGAATGCTGCGGTACTCGGGCGCCTGGACGCGGGCAAGACCGATGAGGCGACGCGCATGCTCGAGGATTATCTGGTGCAATCGGAACGAACGATTCTGGCCGCCTTCGAGCGAAACCGGAACCGGTAGTCCGGGCGCAGGCCCGATCACCAGAACTACCACCCAGGGACCCGGTCTACGGGTTCTGACCGTTGCAACACGCCCGACGAGCCAGGCAGGCCGCCGCTTCGTTGAAAGCCTGAAATCCCCCTCTGGAGGCGATACGCTTTGAAAGCACTCGACGAACTCATTTTCGACAACCGCTTTGCCCGTCTGGGCGATGCGTTTTCTACTTCCGTGCTGCCTGAGCCCATCGATGCGCCGCAGCTTGTGGTTGCCAGCCAGTCAGCACTGGCACTGCTGGACCTGGCGCCTGGACAGGCCGATCTGCCGTTGTTCGCGGAAATCTTCAGCGGCCACAAGCTGTGGTCCGAAGCAGAGCCTCGGGCGATGGTGTATTCCGGGCATCAGTTTGGCTCCTACAACCCGCGCCTGGGGGATGGCCGTGGCCTGCTGCTAGGCGAGGTGTACAACGACGCCGGCGAGCACTGGGACCTGCACCTCAAGGGCGCCGGCCGCACGCCGTATTCGCGGATGGGTGACGGGCGCGCCGTACTGCGCTCGTCGATCCGCGAGTTTCTGGCTTCCGAGGCGCTGCACGCACTGGGCATCCCCAGCAGCCGCGCGGGGTGTGTGGTCAGCTCCAGCACGCCGGTATGGCGCGAAACCCAGGAACATGCCGCCATGGTGCTGCGCTTGGCGCAGAGCCATGTGCGCTTCGGCAGCCTGGAATACTTCTTCTACACCAAGCAGCCAGAGCAGTTGAAGACCCTCGCCGAGCATGTGCTGACGATGCATTACCCGCATTGCCAGGAGCAGCCGGAGCCGTATCTGGCGATGTTCCGGGAAATCGTCGAGCGCAACGCCGAGCTGATTGCCAAGTGGCAGGCCTACGGCTTCTGCCATGGTGTGATGAACACCGACAACATGTCGATTCTGGGCATTACCTTCGATTTCGGACCGTTCGCATTTCTGGACGATTTCGATGAGCACTTCATCTGCAACCACTCCGATCACGAAGGTCGCTACTCCTTCAGCAATCAGGTGCCTATCGCGCAATGGAACCTCAGCGCGCTGGCACAGGCGCTGACCCCGTTCATCAGCGTGGAAGCGCTGCGTGAGGCCATCGGTTTGTTCCTGCCGCTGTATCAGGCCCACTATCTGGACCTGATGCGCCGCCGACTGGGCCTGACCGTTGCTCAGGAGCAGGACGAACAACTGGTCAGCCAGTTGCTGAAATTGATGCAGAACAGCGGCGTGGATTACACCCTGTTCTTCCGCCGCTTGGGTGATCAGCCGGCCGCCGAGGCGTTGCGCACGTTGCGTGACGACTTTGTCGATATCAAGGGCTTCGATGGCTGGGCGCAAGCGTATCAAGCGCGTATTGCCCTCGAGGACAACGGCACCGAGCAGGAGCGTCAGGCTCGCATGCATGCAGTCAATCCGCTGTACATCCTGCGCAACTACCTGGCGCAGAACGCCATCGCTGCTGCGGAAAAAGGCGACTACGAAGAAGTCCGCCGCCTGCATCAGGTGCTCTGCACCCCCTTCACCGAACAGCCCGGCATGCAAGGCTACGCCCAACGCCCGCCGGACTGGGGCAAGCACCTGGAAATCAGCTGTTCGTCGTGAGGCTTTGATTCCCTATCGGGCCCATGCTCAGCGTGCTCTGCGTCCTGCCTTGAGTGTGCGGCGCGGCGCAGATCTGTGACGCGGAGCGTCACGCACGGCATTCCCACGCTGTGCGTGAGGAACGATCATCACCCTATCGTGCGGCGCTACGCGTCGCATGCCGTTCTGGACGCTCCGCGTCCTCTTTAACTATGACAGCCCTGCATCCACCAACCATTGTTCCAGCCCTTCGAGGTCGGGAATGCGGGCTACGGTTTCGCCGATCTGTACGGCGGCCAGTTCCAGTTCGGCCAGCGGGACGTCGACGTAGCTCAACTGGCTGTCGACCTTGCACGAGCGCGGGATGCCCTGAGTCAGCAGGGCGATGAATCTGACATCGTTGCGTCCGCCCAGTGCGTTGAGCACCACGATCCGGGCTCGACCGCCAACGCGGGTGCGGCCTCCGCAGGCAGCTTCGAAGCTGAGCAGTGGCAAGGTCAGTTCGCGCCAGCTGATCGGCCCGAGGTACCACTCAGGGGCGTCCGGCTCTGCGCTGCAATCCTGATAATCGATCAACTCGGCAACCGCGACATTGGGCAGCAGCAGATGCCGGTCACTCAACGGCACCAGCAAGCCGGTCAGGCTGGTCAGACGGCTTGTCTGAAACGTGCCTTCAGACATGTGCCTGGCTCCAGTAAGCGATGCTCTCCAGCAATACGGTTTCCTGATACGGCTTGCTCAGGTACTCGTTGACGCCCACCGCCATCGCCCGATCGCGATGCTTCTGGCCCGAGCGGGAGGTGATCATGATGATAGGCAATTCCTTGAGCTGTTCGTCCTGGCGGATCTGGCTGGCGACTTCAAAGCCGTCCATGCGCGGCATTTCGATATCGAGCAGCATGATGTCAGGCGTGTGCTCCTGCAACAGGGTCATGGCATCGACACCGTCCTTGGCGGTCAGCACGTGCATGCCGTGGCGCTCCAGCAGGCGGCTGGTAACTTTGCGCACCGTCACCGAATCGTCCACTACCATCACCAACAGCGGTCTGGCGTGCTCGGCTTCGTGGTAGGCAGGCGCCATGCCTCCTCTGAAAGGCAAGCCCTGCAAGGTACGAATCTTCGCCATCAGATCAAGAATCAGCACCACTTGCCCGTCACCCAGGATGGTCGCACCGGAAATGCCCTGCACCCTGGAGAACTGCGGGCCGAGACTCTTGACCACGATCTCGCGCGAGCCTGCCAGCGCATCGACCTGCACCGCCACCCACTGATCCTGCAGATGCACCAGCAACACCGGAAGCGGCTGCAATTGCCCGGCCAGCCGGGGCGGACTGCTGCCCAGCAACTCGCCCAGATAGCGCAACTCGTAACTGCGCCCACCATATTGATAGCGCGGCGGGGTGGTCTGGTAATAGCCGTCCAGTTCATTGGCCATGACGCGCACGATGCCATCGACGGTATTGAGCGGCACCGCATACTGTTCTTCGCCGCACGTCACCATCAACGCCCGGTTGACCGACACCGAAATCGGCAGTCGAATACGGAAGCGCGTGCCCTGGCCCGGTACCGAGTCGATGACCATCGAACCGCCCAGTTGCTTGACCTCGGCGTGCACCACATCCATGCCCACGCCACGGCCGGAAATCTGGGTGATGATCTCGCTGGTGGAAAAACCCGCCTGCAGGATGAACGGCAGCACTTCATGGTCGGACAGATCGGCATCCGGATGGATCATGCCGCGCTTGATGGCTTTGCGGCGTACCGCAGCGAGGTCGACACCCGAGCCGTCATCGCTCAGTTCGATGACCATATCGCCGCCTTCGTACATCAATTCCAGACTGATATGGCCCTGTTCCGGCTTGCCGGCAGCGATGCGTTTTTCGGTGCTTTCAAGCCCGTGATCGACGGCGTTGCGCAGCATGTGCTCCAGTGGCGCGACCATTCGTTCCAGCACGTTGCGGTCCATTTCACCGTCGGCGTTGCCCACTTCGAAATGGACTTTCTTGTGCAGTTCCGAGGCCACCTGGCGCACCACGCGACGCAGGCGCGGCACCAATCGTTCGAACGGCACCATGCGCGTACGCATCAGGCCTTCCTGAAGCTGGGTGTTGACCCTGGCCTGTTGCGACAGCAGCGTTTCCGCGTCGCGGGCGCGCGCACCGAGGGTTTCCTTGAGGTCCATCAGGTCGGACGCCGATTCGAACAAAGCGCGCGACAACTGCTGCAACTGGGAATGGCGGTCCATTTCCAGCGGGTCGAACTCTTCATAGCCCAGCCGCTCGGCCTGAACCTGCTCACGGCTGAGAATGCGCCCCTGGGTTTCCATATCAAGACGGCGCAACTGATCGCGCATCCGCTCGATGGTGGTTTCCATCTCTACCAGGGCGATCTGTGAATCAATAATCTGCTGTTCGATACGTCCACGGAAGATGGAGGTTTCGCCGGCCAGGTTGACCAGGTCTTCCAGTTGCTCGGCAGGCACCTTGACCATTTCCGGACCACTGCGCTCGACCTCGCCCTCGGCGACCGGGGCCACGGCGACCACCGACTCCGGATGGACCTCCAGGCCCTGCGCAGCCAGCACTGCGCCCGACGGCTCGTCGGTGGCCAGTCTGCGAATGCTCTCAATCAGCAAGGTCGCGTCAGGCAGCGGCTTGTCACTGCGCACGGCATCGAGCATGTCGGCCAGCACATCCTGGCCGCTCTGCAACAGCCCCATCATCAACGGCGCGGGCTGCAGGCTGCCGGCGGAAAGCCCCTCGTAAAGCGTCTCCAGCTCGTGGGCGAGGTCGCCTATCGGAGCAATTTCCACCATCCGCGCGCCGCCCTTGAGGGTGTGCAGGTCGCGCAGCAGGTTTTCGACTTCCAGCATGTTCTGCGGATCGGCCTGCCAGCGCGCCAATGCCGCGCCCGAGCTTTCCATGATGTCGAAACCTTCCTCGAGGAAGACTTCACGCAGCTCGGTGTCATGCTCTGGAGGATCTTCACTGGCGGCAGGCGAGGCCTGCGCCTCAGGCCCGGCGCTCTCGAGCGTGCGGCAGCTGCGCAGCGCCTCGATCAAAGCCGAAGGGTCGCTGAGCGCTTCCTGCCGATACAGCTGCTCAAGCAGAATGGCCAGATGGTCGTGGCTCTCGTGCAGCAGCTCGGCCAGCGTCGGCGAATGGTTGAAGCGCCGGTCGATCAAGCCTTCGTAGAGGTTTTCCAGTTCGTGGGCCAGGTCGCCCACCTCGGCCACCTCAGCCATCCGCGCACCGCCCTTGAGGGTGTGCAGGTCGCGCTGCAAGGAGGCCAGCGGCGCAGGGTTTTCCGGATCGGCCAGCCAACGCTGCAAGGCTTGACCGGCGCTGTCGAGGATATCGACGGCCTCTTCCAGAAATATCTCGACGATTTCGTCGTCCGGCCCGGCAACTTCAGTCTCAGTGTGCCCGGCCTCGCTGGCCAGCTGCGCGGTGGCGGCGTTGAGCTCGGTAACGCTCAAGGTGCGGTGGCCGTCGCTCTTGACCAGCCCGGTCGCCGAAGGGTCAAGCGCCTGATCCAGCAACTGGTTCAAGGCACGCACGCATTCGGGACGTGGCTCGACATCCTGACCAGCGGCCACCTGATCAAGCATGTTGATCAGCGCTTCGTGAGCATTTTCTGCCACATCGAAAAAGCGCTCGCTGACTGCCAGACTGCTTTCCTCGACCGCGCCGTAGAGGTCGAGCAAGGCCTCGCACAGCTCATCGACCTGCGGCAGGTCGGCCAGATGCGCGCCATGACCGAGGGTGGTCAGCTCGTCGAGCAGCGCGCTCAGTTCCTGGCGTTCGCCGGGGTGCTGCCGCCAGCCCCGCAGCAGGTTTTCCGCATCCAGCACGATGTCCATGCCTTCGGCCAGAAAACCGGCGAGCAGCGTGGGGTTGCGCTTGATACGCAGGCCGCTGTCCGACTCACGCAACACCACGGTGAGGCGGTCGTTGAGCATCGCCAGGGCAGCCTCGATCAGCGGCGCGGCGCCCGGAATATCTGCCAGCGGCGTGCTGTCCAGTTGTTCGAGGCCCTTGTGCAGCAACGGTTCGGCGCTGCGCAGCAGGACGAGCTCCGGTGAACCGATATCGATCAGGTTGGCCTTGTATTCACGCACTAACTGGTCGAGCGGGCTGGCCAGTTCGGCAATCGGCAGCACCCCGGCCATGTGCGCGCTGCCCTTGAGCGTATGCAACGCACGCAGCACCGCGTCGCTGATCGCCGGCGACGCTGATTGTTCGGCATTGTCGAGGAAGCGGCCGAGGGTATTCAGATGGCCGAGCGCTTCCTGACGGAAAATCTCCAGCAACTGTGGATCGAGCGGTTCGTCGGCAACAGGTTTGCCTGGCGCAGGATCATCCACGGCCGGCAGCGTCGGTGGCTCCAGCCCATTGGCCAACGCATGGGCGCGAGCCGCCAACAGGTCGACATCGTCGCGCTGGCACTGCGCATCTTCGGCAAAATCGCGGATGACCGACGGCAGCAGCGCCTGCACTTCACTCATCAGTTGCTGCACTTCCAGGCCCGGCAGCACATCGCCTTCCAGCACCCGGTTGAGCAGGTTTTCCACCGACCAGGCCAGTTCGCTGAGGATCAGCGCACGCACCATCCGGCCGCTGCCCTTGAGGGTATGAAACGCACGGCGCACTTCGGTCAGCGCCGTGCTGTCCCAGTGGCCGTCGCGGCCGAGCGAGGCGAACCAGCGCGGCAGGTACTCACGCAGCGCGTCGAGCACCTCGTCGGCCTCTTCGAGAAACACATCGCGCAACTCGTCGTCCACCGCCTCTTCCCCGGCCGAGGGCGGCAACAGGCTGGTGGGGACGTTACGGGCGGGCGGGTTAACGGCCGAGACCGGGCTGGCGAGGACCTGGGCAATGGTTTGCGTGGGGCTGACCAGCGCCTTGCGGTCATCCAGTTCCAGCAACTCGTCCTGAGTGATGATTTCTTCGAGCAACGGCACTTCGAGGGTGTCCGCAGCAGGCGTATAGCCCAGCCGTGCCAGGCTTTGCTGGGCCATGTCGAGCACCTGGTCGCCCGGCGCCTGATGATCTTCGAGCATGCGCTCCAGGTAATACTCGATGCCAGTGATGGTGTCGGCCAGGCAATCGAGCTGAACCCAGGTGGGACGGGTTTCGTCCACCAGCAGGTGTTCCTGAATGTATTCGTTGCAGGCGGCCAGCAGGCTGGCCGCACGGGCCAGCGGGATCATGGCCAGCGCACCACGAACCTGCACGATCAGCGCGCACAGCGGATCGAGCCGCTGCCGGTCCCACTCGCCGTCGATGTAATCGAGGATCACATCCTTGGCCTGCTGCAACACGGTGCGGGCTTCGCGAATCACCAGTTGATGAATCTGCGTCAGGTCGGTGGTCGGCAGGCGGCTTTCTTCGCGGCTGACCTGCTCGTGGCTCCCGGCCATGCCGGCAAGGGTCGATTCGACGTAGAGCAAGGCACCCGCCACATCCATCAGCGCAGCGTCGCTGGGCTCGCGCTGCCCCTGGGCCAGACCGAGGACCACAGACAACTGATCGATGATCACCTTGCGCGGCTGGCCGAAACCCAGCACCGCCAGGGTATCGGCAATCTGCCGCAACGGCGGCAGCAACGCGTTCAGCTCGCTGACATGCTGACGGTCGCCGCGCACGAACACGTCGAGCCGTTCCTTGACCCTGACCAGCCCTTCGCACAAGGCCACGATCACCGAACGCATGGCGTCACGGTCCGGACCGGCCATGCGGGCGCGCTCCTCGTTGACCACGTCGTTGCCGGGCAAGGCATCGGCCAGCGCGTACTGGTCCTTGAGGTCGAGCATCTTCGGCGCCAGGCTGTCGGACTTGGCGATATAGAACAGCAGGCTTTTCAACAGCTCTTCGGGGGCGGGCTGATTGATGCCGGTGACGCCCTGCTCGGCCAGCCGCTTGAGTTCCTTGTCGGCGTCCTTCAACAGGCTGCGCAGCGCCGGGCTGTTGGTGAAGTTGCCGTTGAGCATGGTTTCAACCAGGGCCGAGGCGATCCGCCAGAGCGCACCGAGCGGCGCGTCTTCGCACAACTGCTCAAGCCGGGCAAACACCTTGGCCATGTAACCGAGCTGGGTCTGCACGCCCTGCTCGCGCATCAGGCCGGCCAGCGCCGCCTGCAGGGTCTGGCGCAGCTTGCGCAGCAGGTTGGGCAATTCCGGGGTATTGCGCCGCGCCAGCTCTTCGTCATCAAGCGCCGGCACGACGACCAGCTGCGGGGCGAACAGGCTGGTTTCCGAGAGCAGACTTTCGCCCCGCGCGCTGCGCAGGTCATTGAGCAGTGGCAAGACCACCAGCGGCAGGTCGCGGCGCGCGGAATGAATGCGCTCCAGGTAAACCGGCAACTGACTCATGGCCTGGATCAACAGCTGCTCGGACTCGACCGGATGGCTGACACGGTTCTGCTGGACCGCCAGCGCCAGTTGCTCGATTTCCTCGGCCAGCAACGCGGCGCCATAGAACTCGATCATCTGCAGACTGCCGTGAACCTGATGCACCAGGTTCAGGCACTCGGCCATCGCCGCAGCATTGGCCGGGTCTTCGATGAACAGGTCCAGCGCCTGACGGGCCTGGCGCAACGTTTCGGCGATCTCGCCCTTCAGCCACTCAAGAGCAACGTAATCGTGACGATCAGCCATGACGAGTACCGTCCGTTACCCAATCAAGGTTGTTCATGTGCGGTACATCATCCGGCTTTCTTCGATGACGGCAGGGCAAAGCCCGATACCGAGCGCCGCATTTCGCTGGCCATTTTCGCCAGGTTGCCAATGCTTTCAGCAGTGGCCGAGGTGCCCGAGGTGGTCTGCGAAGTGGTCTGTTGAATGACGGTCATGATCTGCGAAATCTGCCCGGCAGACTCGGCCTGTTGGTGGGCGGCATCGGTGATACTTTCGATCAGTTCGGCCAGCACCCTGGACACCCCTTCGATTTCCCCCAGCGCCACCCCGGCGTCCTGCGCCAGGCGTGCGCCACGCACCACTTCGCTGGTGGTCTGCTCCATGGAGATAACCGCCTCGTTGGTGTCGTTCTGGATGGCCCGGACCAGCGTTTCGATCTGCTTGGTCGCAGACGACGAACGCTCGGCCAGCCGTTGTACTTCGTCAGCCACCACGGCAAATCCCCGTCCGGCATCGCCGGCCATCGACGCCTGAATAGCGGCGTTCAAGGCCAGGATGTTGGTCTGGTCGGCAATGTCGTCGATCAGGCTGACGATGTCGCCAATCTCCTGGGATGACTCGCCCAGACGTTTGATGCGCTTGGAGGTGTCCTGAATCTGCTCGCGAATGTTGTCCATGCCGTGAATGGTGTTTTGCACGACCTCGTTGCCTTTATTGGCAATTGTCACGGAACGCTCCGCCACGGCCGAGGACTCCGAGGCGTTGGTCGAAACCTGATCGATGGACGCCGCCATGTCGTTGATCGCCGTCGACGCCGCACTGATCTGCAACGCCTGATGCTCTGAGGCAGCCGACAACTGCATGGCCGTCGCCTGGGTTTCGGTCACCGCTGCCGCCACCTGCTCGGCGGTCAGGTTGATGGTCACCACCAGCTCGCGCAACTGGTCGATGGAGTAATTGATGGAGTCGGCAATCGCCCCGGTGAAGTCCTCGGTCACCGAGGCCGTGACCGTCAGGTCGCCGTCGGCGAGGTTCTCGATCTCGTCCAGCAGGCGCATGATCGCCGTCTGGTTGCGCTCGCTCTTCTGCGCGGTTTCGCGCAACTGGCGATTGGTCTCGCGCACCATGACCAGACCGATGAGGATGATCGAGGCCAGTGCCAGCAAGCCCAGCACATAGCCGCCGACGGTGTTCACGGTGCGGCGTTTGGCGAGGTTTTCCAGGCTGTTGGCGAGTACCGAGGTTTCATCCAGCAGGGTTTGTGAAGTGTTGAAGATGTTGCCCGAGGCCTCGCGCACCTGATACAGCTCGGGCGAGGTTTCGAGAATCTCGTCCACCGAGCCTGAGACGAATTCGAACAGTTCGGCGATCTCCGCCAGCCGCGCCCGCGCATCGCGGTCCTCGACCTGGGAGATGCGCAGCGTGGCGTTGCCCTCCAGCATGCCGTTGAGCACACGCCCAAACTGGCTGGCATCGCGGCCAAAGGCATCGGCGGCCTGTACAGCCGTTTCATCGCCAGCCAGCACGGTGTTGACCGAGCCGAGAATTCGTTCTGCGAGCAATGCCTGACGTTGCGCAACCACCACCTGTGCGGCAGGGGCACGGCTTTGCAGGAGGTTCTCGACGACTTTTTCGTATTCGGCCTGCAATTGCGGAATGGTTTCGGCCAGCGTCGCCGCCACCTGATGCAGCGACAGAACGGTTTGTTCGCTGGCCAGAATCACGTCGGTGCTCTTGCGCAGCCCTTCCCAGTCACGTTGCACGGTGCGCAACTCGTCGCGTATCAGATCAGGAGCCGCAGGCAGGCCGGTGGCCGGGTCGCCTTTTCTCAGGTAGCCCCAGCGCACGTCGAAATCATTGCGCGCATCGGCCAGCAACTTGAACGCCTGGGTTTTGCCGGCAGCCGCTTCGGTGGCGTTTTTCGCGATGCGTTGCGACAGGACGCGCAGCTCACCGGCATGCCCGATGTACTGTTTGTCGTAGTTGGACTGAGTGTTGAGGTAGGCGAAGTTGGCGAACAGCAACATGATGAAAACGATAAGCGCCACGAACAGCAGAATAATCTGCGTCCGGCTTCTCGCGCCTTCCCTTGACCGGTCTGTACTACTCATTAATCAGGCCCCCGCCTGGATCAATTGTGAAACACACCAGGCCCGACATGCTAGGACGCCAGGTCCATGAAATCCGCAGACTGCACCAGCGCCCACGGGCTGAATATCTGCCACGCCTGCTCGCGGATAAATTGCCCGCGCAGGAACGGCACAATACGCTGATCCATGTCCTGCGGGGTCTGGGGTATGAGGCTCAACTGACTGAAACGTTGCATGCCGAACACTTCATCGACCAGCAGACCGGCAAATACGTCATGGTGCTCGACCACCAGCACCCGGCGCTGTTTACGCACCGGCGCCAGTTCATGGCCGAAAAACCCGCACAGATCCATGAGTGGCAACAACCGACCGCGCAGATTGGCGATACCCGCCACCCAGAACTTCACCCCGGGCATTACCGCATGATGGGGTTCGTGAAGGATTTCGGCGATCTCGCCAATCGGCGCGACAAAGCGTTGCTCGCCCATGCGAAAACCGATGCCGACCCAGTCCTGCTGATGGGCTTCCTGCAGCGGCAGGCCCGCCGCCAGCGAACGACAGCGTCGATCCATATCCAGAAGCAGTTCAAAAGCGGTGCGCGGCTCGGCCATGGCGATTCCGGCAATCAGCCGGCCAGCACCGCATTCAGGGTTTTCATCAGGGTTTCTTCGTCCACCGGCTTGGTCAGGTAATCGCGTGCGCCCTGACGTTTGCCCCAGACCTTGTCGGTCTCCTGATCCTTGGTGGTAATCATGATCACCGGGATCATGCTGGTGTCGGCATCCTTGGTCAGCTGACGCGTGGCCTGAAAGCCGTTGAGCCCCGGCATGACGATGTCCATCAGCACGGCATCGGGCTTTTCCTGACGGGCCAGGGCCACGCCATCAGCGCCGTTTTCGGCCTTGAGCACTTCATGACCGTGCTTTTCCAGCATGCCGGTGAGTTTGTACATTTCAGTCGGCGAGTCATCGACGATCAATATTCGAGCCATGGGTGTTCCCCGTCAGATTACGAGCGCGCTACATCAGGCGCGGGCGTCATGGTATGTGTTGTTCTGCTGCAACGAAGCCCGGCACATGAGCCTTGATCGCGCTGAGCAGTTCTTCCTTGCTGAAAGGCTTGGTCAAAAACTGATCGGAACCGACAATCCGCCCCTTGGCCTTGTCGAACAGGCCGTCCTTGGAGGACAGCATGATGACCGGCGTCGACTTGAATGCCCGGTTGTTCTTGATCAGCGCGCAGGTCTGATAACCGTCCAGACGCGGCATCATGATATCGACGAATATGATTCGCGGGTGGTTATCGGCAATCTTGGCCAGCGCGTCGAAACCGTCTATCGCAGTGATGACTTCACAGCCTGCGTTCTTGAGCAGTGTTTCGGCGGTGCGGCGGATGGTCTTCGAATCATCGATGACCATGACTTTCAGGGCGGAGGCGTGTTGTTCCATAGCTGCTCTTCCATCGCCGCAGCGAATTTTTGCGCATTCTGCGAGGCACTGGGAGCCTGACGGTATCGCTTCGTTGACCCACTGGGACCGAAGACCGGATGCCGAGCCTTTTTAGCACACTCTCCAGACGCAATCCATAAAGTGCACCTTGGCGCATCGCGGCAGGCCTGCCCCTTGACCGGGAGCAATCGGAGCGCCACCCTGATGCCAATTTTACGGCCGTTGCGGCCCTTACCGATCAGAGGATATTGCCCATGAGCGTTCGCCTAGGGATTGTCATGGACCCCATTGAGCGCATTTCCTATAAAAAGGACAGCTCGCTGGCCATGCTGCTTGCCGCCCAGGAACGCGGCTGGTCACTGTTCTATATGGAACAGAAAGACCTGTATCAGAACGCCGGCCAGGCCCGCGCACGCATGAAGCCGCTCAAGGTATTTGCCGATCCGGCCAAGTGGTTCGAGTTCGAAGCCGAAGTCGACGCAGGTCTCGACGACCTGGACGTGATCCTGATGCGCAAGGATCCGCCGTTCGATATGGAATTCGTCTACGCCACCTACCTGCTGGAGCAGGCCGAGCGTGCCGGGGTACTGGTGGTCAACAAGCCGCAGAGCCTGCGTGACTGCAACGAGAAGCTGTTCGCCACGCTGTTTCCGCAGTGCACGCCGCCGACGCTGGTCAGCCGCCGCGCGGACATCATCCGTGAATTCGCCGAACAGCACGGCGACGTGATCCTCAAGCCGCTGGACGGCATGGGCGGCGCGTCGATCTTCCGCCACCGTGCGGGCGATCCGAACCTGTCAGTGATCCTCGAAACCCTGACCGCCCACGGTACGCAGCAAATCATGGCGCAGGGTTACCTGCCGGCCATCAAGGACGGCGACAAACGCATTCTGATGGTCGATGGCGAACCGGTTCCGTATTGCCTGGCGCGCATCCCGGCAGCCGGCGAGACGCGTGGCAACCTGGCGGCAGGTGGACGTGGCGAGGCCCGTCCGTTGAGCGACAAGGACCGCTGGATCGCCGAACAGATCGGCCCGACCCTGCGTGAAAAAGGCCTGCTGTTCGTCGGCCTCGACGTGATTGGTGAGCACCTGACCGAAATCAACGTCACCAGCCCGACCTGCATCCGCGAGATCGACAACGCCTTCGGCACCAACATTGGTGGCCTGCTGATGGACGCGATCGAGAAGAAGCTGCAAGCGCGCAAGGGCTGATCAGACGCTGACGCCGCTGGCCACGGGCAACACCGTGCGCCACGGCGCCAGATCGATTCCCTTGGTCCGATCCGCAGCAGAGCGGCGCGGCACATTGCGTTATCATGCGCCACCTGTAACACGACACGGATTTTGACATGCAGGCTGACGAGATGCTGAACCGCCAATGACATCCATGGCCAACAACGACCTCCCCCCGGAACTCGCCAACGCCGGTGTGCGCCCTGCCGATCGCCTGGGTTTTACCATGATGATCGCGGCGCTGATTCACCTCGCGGTGATCCTTGGCGTGGGCTTCACCTATGTAAAGCCGGAGCAGATCTCGCAGACGCTGGAAATCACCCTGGCCAGCTTCAAAAGCGAAGAAAAGCCCAAACAGGCTGACTTTCTGGCGCAAGACGATCAGCAGGGCAGCGGCACTCTGGACAAGGCCGAAACGCTCAAGACCACTGAGCTGGCGCCCTATCAGGACACCAAGGTCAACAAGGTCACGCCGCCGCCGGCCAGCAAGCCGGTGGTCAAACAGGAAGCACCTAAGACTGCCGTCGCGACCACCGCGCCCAGTCAGCAGAAAACCGTTGCCAAGCGCGATGAGGTCAAGCCCGAGCCCACCACCAAGGCCGCACCGACCTTCGACAGCTCGGAACTGAGCAACGAAATTGCCAGCCTCGAAGCCGAACTGTCGACCGAACAGCAGCTTTACGCCAAGCGCCCGAAGATCCACCGCCTCAATGCGGCATCGACCATGCGCGACAAAGGTGCCTGGTACAAGGATGACTGGCGCAAGAAGGTCGAGCGGGTCGGAAACCTGAACTATCCTGAGGAAGCACGACGCAAGCAGATCTACGGTAATTTGCGACTTCTTGTGTCAATCAATCGGGACGGCTCGTTGTATGAAGTGCTGGTGCTCGAATCTTCAGGACAGCCTTTGCTGGATCAGGCCGCACAGCGGATCGTGCGTCTGGCGGCGCCTTTTGCGCCGTTCACCGGCGATCTGGCGGATATCGATCGACTGGAGATCATTCGCACCTGGAAATTTGCACGCGGAGACAAGCTGTCAAGCAACTGAACTTTTTGCCAGCTGACGCCCGACACCCACACGTGTCAGTTGTCAGCCGGGCAAGGCAACGCCAAACTAGGGCTCATGAAAAAAGTCTCTCCGAGTTATCTCAAGCATCATTTCCTCATCGCCATGCCTCACATGCACGATGAGAACTTTGCTCAGACCTTGACCTACATTGTCGAGCACAACGCCAATGGCGCCATGGGGCTGGTGATCAATCGCCCGCAAAGCCTGACCCTGGCCGATGTACTCGAACAACTGCGACCGGAGCTTCCGGCACCGAGACACTGCCAGGACATCGTCATTCATACCGGCGGGCCGGTGCAGACCGATCGGGGCTTTGTCCTGCATCCCAGCGGCCAGACCTTTCAGGCGACGGTCAATCTTCCGGGCGGGATTTCCTTGTCGACCTCTCAGGATGTGCTGTTCTCCATCGCCGATGGCTACGGGCCTGATCAAAATGTGATCACTCTGGGCTACGCGGGATGGGATGCCGGTCAACTGGATGCTGAAATGGCCGACAATGCCTGGCTGACCTGCTCGTTCGACCCGGCCATCCTGTTCGATGTCGACAGCGAGCAGCGTCTGGATGCTGCCGCCAGACGCCTGGGCATCAACCTCAACCTGATCTCGACCCAGGCGGGGCACGCTTGATGGCCGCCTTACGGCTGCTGCTGGGCATTGATTACGGCACCAAACAGATCGGCGTTGCGGTCGGCCAGGCGATTACCGGCCAGGCACGTGAACTCTGTACGCTCAAGGCGCAGAATGGCGTGCCGGACTGGGACAAGGTCCAGGCGCTGATCAACGAGTGGAAACCTGATGCGATCGTGGTGGGTCTGCCGTTGAACATGGACGGCACGCCCAGCGACATGAGCGCGCGCGCGGAAAAGTTTTCGCGCAAGCTCAACGGACGCTTTGGTGTAACGGTCTACACCCATGATGAACGCCTGACCACCTTCGAAGCCAAGGGCGAGCGCATGGCGCGCGGCGGCCAGAAAGGCAGCTATCGCGACAATCCGGTGGACGCCATTGCCGCTGCGCTGTTGCTGCAAGGCTGGCTGGATGAGCACCCCGAACTGTTGAATGTGTGACTTTTTCTGCCTTTATCGTTTCGAGATACCCGGATTCCACGTTATCGCTTGAGCATCGCGCCACGGACCAGACTGTGTAAAAACGTCACGAGCGAAGGCAAGACAAGGCAAAAACAGGCGAAAAAGCGGAGTCTAGGTGTTCTAAATGAGCATTTTTCGCCTGTTTTTAACGCAGTATTGCCAAGCGCAGTAGTTTTTACACAGTCTGGGAAGGACGCTGCCCGAGCCTCAAAGGAGCAACCATGAGCCTGCCCGATCCCGCCGAACTGATTCGTCAGATGGCCACTGACCTGAACGCTCACCTGAGCAAGCGCGGCATCAGCGACCCTC
>Ga0308164_10000327_pt1 | contig 96099 bp, 81 predicted proteins | sample PhyTR2_FD_201031 | JGI IMG/M metagenome (GOLD analysis project Ga0308164, IMG submission 201031) | Phyllosphere microbial communities from UC Gill Tract Community Farm, Albany, California, United States - DLSLT.R2 | ecosystem: Host-associated > Plants > Phyllosphere > Unclassified | place: USA... | reverse complement strand
CGTTCATGCGGTTGAAGGTGCGCAGCAGGGTCGACTTGCCGCAACCCGACGGGCCGATGAAGGCCGTGACGCGCTGCTTGGGGATGTTCAGGCTGACGTCGAACAGTGCCTGCTGCTGGCCATAGAACAGGTTCAGGCCCGGCACTTCCAGGGCCACGGTTTCGTTGGCCAGGTTCAGTTGCTGCTTCTTGCGGCCCAGGGCGCTGAACCCCAGGCCATGGGTTTGCGGTGGTTGCTGCATGGATAACTCCCTGCACGGTCAATTCATTGGGGCGCGCCACCGGGGCGGCGCACCGGGATTCGGTTACACGTCCAGCGCTTTGTATTTCTCGCGCAGGTGGTTGCGGATGGCCACGGCCGCCAGGTTCAGCAGGGCGATCACCAGCACCAGCAACAGCGCGGTGGCGTACACCAGCGGCCGCGCGGCTTCGACGTTGGGGCTCTGGAAGCCGACGTCATAGATGTGGAAGCCCAGGTGCATGATCTTCTGGTCCAGGTGCAGGTAGGGATAGTTGCCATCCACAGGCAACGACGGGGCCAGCTTGACCACGCCCACCAGCATCAGCGGCGCCACTTCGCCCGCGGCCCGGGCCACGGCGAGGATCATGCCGGTCATCATTGCCGGGCTGGCCATGGGCAGCACGATCTTCCACAGCGTCTCGGCCTTGGTCGCGCCCAGGGCCAGGGAGCCCTCGCGCAACGCCAGTGGAATGCGCGCCAGGCCCTCTTCGGTGGCGACGATTACCACTGGCACCGCCAGCAGCGCCAGGGTCAAGGAAGCCCATAGCAGGCCGGGCGTCCCCAGGGTCGGGGCCGGCAGCGCTTCGGGGAAGAACAGCCGGTCCAGCGACCCGCCCAGCACATAGACGAAGAAGCCCAGGCCGAACACGCCGTAGACGATGGCCGGCACACCGGCGAGGTTGTTCACGGCGATGCGGATCAACCGCGTGACCACGCCCTGGGGCGCGTATTCACGCAGGTACACGGCCGCCAGCACGCCGAAGGGGGTGACGATGATGGCCATGATCAGGGTCATCATCACCGTACCGAAGATAGCCGGGAAGATGCCGCCTTCGGTGTTGGCTTCGCGGGGGTCGTCGCTGAGGAACTCCCAGATCTTGCTGAAGTAGAAGCCGAGCTTGGCCACCGGGCCCATGGCATTGGGCTGGTAGGCGCGCACCACCTTGCCCAGGCGAATTTCCAGCGTTTTGCCGGTCGCATCGCGCGCGGTCAGGCTGTCACGATCCACGGCCTGGTGCAGACCGGCCAGGCGCGCTTCGATGTCCTGGTAACGAGCGTTGAGTTCGGCGCGCTCCGCGTCCATGTCGGCTTGGGCCTCGGCGGTCAGCTTGCCTTGCAGCTCCAGCTTGCGGGCCAGCAGGCGCAGGCGCTCGAGGCCGTGGTTGATGGCGCCGATGTCCTTCTTCTCGAGCTTTTCGAGTTCGCCGGCCAGGCGGCTGACCCGCGCCAGGCGCTCTTGCAGCGGTGCCCAGGCGGCATCGCCCTCGGCGATAACCTTGCCATCCTCCTTGACGTTGACCAGCCAGCCATAGAAGTTGCCCCACTCGCGGCGTTCCAGGGTCATGGCGTCGGCCGGGTGGCTGGACTGGTTCAGCCATTCGCCCACCACCCAGGTAAAGTCACTGCCATAGAGGTCGCGGTTGCCAACCTTGAGCAATTCGCGGGTCATGAACTCGGGGCCGTGCTCGGGCACCGGCAAGCCGGCGCTGCGCAGCCGCTCCAGCGGTACTGCTTCGTGCTGCACCACTTCGCCCAGCACGCTTTGCGCGGGCTGGCCCGGTACTTGATAGCTGGCTTGCACCAGGTCGGCGGGCCAGAAGTGCCCCAGGCCGCGCACGGCAATCACCGCCAGCAGGCCGATGGTCATGATCACGGCGATCGACACCGCGCCCGCACTCAGCCACACGCCCGGCGCGCCGCTGTTGAACCAACTCTTGAGGGAATCCTTTTTCACGGACTGCAACCTTCCTTAAAGCGACGAGTATTTCTTGCGAAGACGCTGGCGAATCAACTCGGCCAAGGTATTCATCACGAAGGTAAAGACCAGCAACACCAAAGCCGCGAGAAACAGCACGCGGTAATGGCTGCCGCCGACCTCTGATTCCGGCATTTCCACGGCCACGTTGGCCGCCAGGGTGCGCATGCCCTCGAACAGGTTCATTTCCATGACCGGCGTGTTGCCGGTGGCCATCAGCACGATCATGGTCTCGCCCACGGCGCGCCCCATGCCGATCATCAAGGCCGAGAAGATGCCAGGGCTGGCGGTCAGGATGACCACCCGCGTAAGGGTCTGCCAGGGCGTGGCGCCCAGCGCCAGGGAGCCCAGGGTCAGGCCGCGGGGCACGCTGAACACGGCGTCTTCGGCGATCGAGTAGATGTTGGGAATCACCGCGAAGCCCATGGCGATGCCGACCACCAGGGCGTTGCGCTGGTCGAAGCTCAGGCCCAGGTCGGCGGTGATCCACTGGCGCATGTCGCCGCCGAACAGCCAGGTTTCCAGGTGCGGGCTCATGGCCAGGGCGAACCAGCCGGTCACCAGGATCACCGGAATCAGAATCGCCGCTTCCCAGCCAGCCGGTACACGCTGGCGCAGGCCTTCCGGCAGGCGCGTCCAGCCAAAGCCGACCAACAGGATGCCGATGGGGGTGAGCAGGAACACGCTGAAAATGCCCGGCAAGTGGCCTTCCAGATAAGGCGCCAGGAACAGCCCGGCGAAGAAGCCGAGAATCACCGTGGGCATGGCCTCCATCAGCTCGATCACCGGTTTGACCTTGCGGCGCATGGCCGGGGCCATGAAGTAGGCGGTATAGATGGCCGCGGCAATGGCCAGCGGTGCAGCCATCAGCATGGCGTAGAACGCCGCCTTGAGGGTGCCGAAGATCAGCGGCGCGAGGCTCAGCTTGGGCTCGAAATCACTGTTGGACGCGGTCGACTGCCACACGTACTGGGGCTTGTCGTAGTTCTCGTACCAGACCTTGTCCCACAGCGCGCTCCACGACACTTCCGGGTGCGGATTGCTGAGGTCCATGGGCAGCAACTGGTGGTTGACCTCCAGCAGCACATGGTTGGCCCGCGGTGCCAGGGCCATCAGGGCGTTGTCCTGGTGGGGTGCCTCGACCACGCTCTGCACCAGCAACTTGCGGTGCGCGGTGCTATGGAACACGCCGAGCTGGCCGGCGGCATCACGGGCCAGGAAGCCCTTGCGACGTTGTTCGGGGCTGATCTGCAGAATCGGGCTGCTGCCCATCTGGAAGTCGCGAATATGGCTCAGCCGCGGCTCGCCGTCGACGTCGCGGGCCATGAACCACTGGCCGATGCCGCCCGTGGAGTTGCCGACCATCAGGGAAATACCGCCCACCAGCTGGCTGCTGGCGGTGACCTGCGCGTTGGCATCTTCGAGCAGCTTGTAGCGGCCGTTGAGGCTGTGGTCCTTGAGGTTGAAGACGTCGGCCTGGGCGCGGCCGTTGATCACGTACAACCATTGCTGGCGCGGGTCGATGAAGATCGCCTTGACCACTTCGGTCATCTGCGGGAGCTCGACGGCGGCGCGTGACTGCGTGGTTTCGCCGGTCAGCAGGTTTTCTTCGTGGGTCAATGCCTGCACGAACAGCTGCGAACCCGAGGAGGCGGCGACCAGGGTGCTGCCCTCGCCGGTGTTCAGGCTCACGTGCTCCAGCGGCCGGCCCTGGGGGTCGAGCACCAGCGGCGCTTCGCCATAGGGGTAGTCGATGCTGGGGCTAACCGCCTTGATGTCGTCGTGGTAGGTGACCTTGTAGCTGTGGTGGAACACCAGCGCCTGGCCGTTGGAGAGGCCAACCACCACCTGCGGCGCGCCGGGTTGGTCGCGGGCAATAGAGGTGATGCTGACCCCAGCCGGGATCGGCAGCTCGACGCGGCTGAGTTCGGCGGCGCTGCGGGTGTCGAAGAACACCACCTGGCCGCGGTCGGACACGCGCATGCCGACCATGTTCTGTTCTTCCAGGGCCAGCAGCATCGGCTTGCCGGCGTCCTGCAGCCAGGCCGGTTGCAGCATCGGCTTGGCGGTCAGCTCGGCGCCCTTGAACAGCGGCAGCACCACGTAGGCGAGGTAGAAGAAGATCAGGGTGATGGCGGCCAGTACCGCCAGCCCGCCGACCTTCACGTACAGGCGGGTGAAGCGATCGTGCAGCGCGCGCAGGCGGCGTTTGCGCTTGAGCTTGGGGGTGTTGAAGTCGATACGGAGCGGCGTGGGGTCCGGCGTTCGAGAAGTCAATTTCATCAGCAGTGGGCCAGCTCGATCAGGCGCGGTCACTTTATTACTTTTCGATTACCGAATTGTGACAGCGAAAAGACATAGAAAAACCCGCAGCCCGGCTGCGGGTCCTCGATTATGTTGCCGTAGGGCCGTTTACGGTTATTGCGCGTTGAGACCCAGGTCGGTGAGCGCCTTGTTCACCACCTTGGCCGGCAGTGGAATGTAGCCATCCTTCACCACCACCTCCTGGCCTGCCTGCGACAGTACCAGTTTGACGAACTCCGCTTCCAGCGGTGCCAGCGGCTTGTTCGGCGCCTTGTTGACGTATACGTAGAGGAAGCGCGCCAGCGGGTAGCTACCGTTGAGCGTGTTGGCTTCGGTATCTTCGACGAACGGGTCGCCTTCCTTTTTCGCCAGCGGCACCGTCTTGACGCTGGCGGTCTTGTAGCCGATACCCGAGTAGCCGATGCCGTTCAGCGAGTTGCTGATGGACTGCACCACCGAGGCCGAGCCGGGCTGCTCGTTGACGTTGTTCTTGAAGTCGCCCTTGCACAGGGCCTGCTCCTTGAAGAAGCCATAGGTGCCCGACACCGAGTTGCGTCCGAACAGTTGCACCGGCTTGCTGGCCAGATCGCCGCTGACGCCCAGGTCGCCCCACTTCTTGATCTCGGCCTTGGCGCCGCACAGGCGGGTGACCGAGAAGATCGCGTCGACCTGCTGCAAGGTCAGGCCCTTGATGGGGTTGTCCTTGTGCACGAACACCGCCAGGGCATCGACCGCCACCGGGATCGCCGTGGGCTTGTAGCCGTACTTCTGCTCGAAGGCCTGCAGCTCTACATCCTTCATGCGCCGGCTCATCGGGCCGACCGTGGCGGTGCCCTCGGTGAGGGCGGGCGGCGCAGTGGAGGAACCGGCGGCCTGAATCTGGATGTTAACGTTGGGGTACTCCTTCTTGAACGCCTCGGCCCAGAGGGTCATGAGGTTGGCCAAGGTGTCGGAGCCGACGCTGGAGAGGTTGCCGGAGACGCCGGTGGTTTTCGCGTAGGTGGGGATAGCGGGGTCGATGGCCGCTGCCGCATTGCCTGCGGCGGTGCCGGTGGCGACGAGCGCGAGGGCCGCCATCAAACGCGTGAAAGTCATGTCGTGCTCCTGGTAGAAATGGGAATTTTCCAGTTACCGCGCCAGAGGTTTGGCTGGCGTGGGACGCACTGTATGAAAGTAATATGACAGATATATGACTGGAGCTCGACCAGGCTGGGCGGGCTTGTAAGCGGAGGTTTCAGGGGGGGGGCTGGAGTTTCGATTGGAGCTGATGACGCCAAGCTCGCAGGCTTGCGCCAGCTCCTACACCGACCGTATTGCCAAAATGGATTCGGCTTGGCAATACGGTCGGTGTAGGAGCTGGCGCAAGCCTGCGAGCTTTTAAGCCCTGCGCAATGCTCCAGGCTGACGTCAGCGCTTCTTGGCCATCAGATACAGGCCCACGCAGAACCCCATCGCACAGATCCCGGCCACGTAATAAGCCGGGGCCATGGGGTTGTCCTTGAGCATCCAGGTCACCACCATCGGCGTCAGGCCTCCGAAAATGGCGTACGCGAGGTTGTAGGAGAACGACAACCCGGTAAAGCGCACCACCGGTGGGAAGGCCTTGACCATCACATAGGGCACCGCGCCGATCACACCCACCAGCAAGCCGGTGAAGCCGTACAGCGGGAACAGCCACTGCGGATGGTCCTGCAGGCTGTGGTACATGATCCACGACACCACCCCCAGCGCCAGGCTGCCCACAGTGAACACCTTGCCCGCGCCGATGCGGTCGGCCAGCGCGCCGGCGCCGATGCAGCCCAGGCTGAGGAACACGATCGCCACGCTGTTGGCCTGCAACGCCGTGCTGGCGCTGAAGCCCATCATTTTCTGCAGCACCAGGGTCGGGGTCATCAGGATGACCACGATGATGCCGGCCGACAGCAGCCAGGTCAGCAGCATCGACACCACCACCGCGCCACGGTGGTCGCGCAGCACCGCCTTGAGCGGAATTTCCTCGGCCAGCGCCTTGCGCTGTTGCAGCTCGGCGAACACCGGGGTTTCATGCAGCCAGCGGCGCAGGTACACCGATGCCAGGCCGAACACGCCACCCAGCAGGAACGGGATGCGCCAGGCGAAATCCACCACTTCGGTCGGCAGGTAGATTGTATTGATGGCCGTGGCCACCAGCGACCCCAGGAGGATACCCGCGGTCAGGCCGCACGTCAGGGTGCCGCAGGCATAGCCGATGTTGCGCGCCGGCACGTGCTCCGACACGAACACCCAGGCACCCGGCACTTCGCCGCCAATGGCCGCGCCCTGGATCACCCGCATGAGCAGCAACAGGATCGGCGCCAGCATGCCGATCTGCGCGTAGGTCGGCAGCAGGCCCATGATCAGCGTCGGCACGGCCATCATGAAGATGCTCAAGGTGAACATCTTCTTGCGCCCCAGCAGGTCGCCGAAGTGCGCCATCACGATGCCGCCCAGCGGCCGCGCCAGGTAGCCGGCGGCGAAAATGCCGAAGGTCTGCATCTGGCGCAGCCAGTCGGGCATTTCAGCCGGGAAGAATTGCTGCCCCACCACCGTCGCGAAAAACACGAAGATAATGAAGTCATAGAACTCCAGCGCACCGCCCAAGGCAGACAGCGACAGGGTCTTGTAGTCATTGCGGGTCAGCGGTCGCGACGGTTGGGCGACGCTCGTGGGCACGGAATTCATCAGAAAACGTCTCTTATTCGATAGAACTTCAGCCCTTTCTCAGGGCCAATAACGGCTGGCAGGTCGCGCACGATAGCAAATTGTCTGAAAAAACCACATAGAACAGGCGCCAGACGGTCAAATTCACCTTAAGCCGGGTCGTTCCTGCCGCGATCGGTCGATATACTGGGCTGGGTTTCATCCTGCAGGAAACTGTGCGAAAACGTTGCTAGGGCCTCAACTAGTCGATTTCGCAGAGTTACCCTGGCGCGTCTCGTCATCAAAGCAGCGTACTATCGCGCTGAACCGTTTTTTTCGAGGCGTAGATCAACCACGCCAAACCAGTGAAGCGTCACGGGTCAGAGGGACCCCAGGCATGATTGAACTCGAACAAGAAGATCCGATTCCGCAAGGCGACCTGGCGTTGCAGATCACCGCCCTGCCGCGGGAAACCAACGGCTTCGGCGATATTTTCGGCGGCTGGCTGGTCGCGCAGATGGATTTGGCCGGCACCGCCATGGCCAGCAAGGTCGCCGGTGGCCGGGTAGCCACCGTGGCCATCGACCGCATGGCCTTCCTGGTGCCAGTGGCCGTGGGCGCGCAGCTGTCCTTCTATACCCAGACCCTGGAGATCGGCCGCAGCTCGATCCAGATGATGGTCGAAGTGTGGAGCGACGACCCCCTCTCCAGCGAATGGCGCAAGGTCACCGAAGCGGTGTTCGTGTTCGTCGCCATCGATGGCAGCGGCCGCACCCGTTCGGTACCACCGCGGCGCTGAGCGCGTTGCCGCCAGTCTAGCGGCCGGCCGCTACTTTTCACCGGGCGCCTGAATTCGAGGTCCGGCTGGCGGTCCATTCCACATCCATGGCTCAACAGCGAGAAGACAGGTATGTCCGGACATCAGGTCGAAAAAATCACCCTGGGTGAACTGCACGGCTGGCGCATCAACGACGGCCAGGCCGAGTTGCTGCTGCTGGAACAGGGCGCCCAGGTGGTCAGCTACACCCGCAATGGCGAGCACCCGCTCATCTGGCTCAACGACCAGGCCCACTTCCAGGCCGGCAAGGCCGTGCGCGCCGGCGTGCCGGTGTGCTGGCCGTGGTTCGGCAACCTGGCGAAGAACCCCGAGGCCGTGCAGGCCATGCGCGTCAGCGACGACGCCGCTACGGCCCACGGCCTGGTGCGCACCCTGCTCTGGACCCTCAAGGGCATCGAAGACAGCGCCGAAGGCGTGCGCATCGAGCTGACCCAACCCCAGGCCGAACAAGGCCTACCCGGTTGGGAGCACAAGGCCGCGCTGAGCCTGACCATCGTCATGGCCGACACCCTGACCCTGACTCTTACCACTCGCAACCTCGGCACCCAGCCCTTCAGCTACAGCCAGGCGCTGCACAGCTATTTCGCGGTGAGCGATGTAAGGCAGATCAGTGTCGAAGCGGTCGCCGGCCTGAGCTACATGGAAACCGTGGGCGTGGACGAATGGGAACAGCGCAGCCAGAGCGGCCCGCTGCAGGTGACCGGAGAAACCGACCGGGTCTACCTCGGCACACCTGAGCAACTGGCCATCGACGACGCGACCTGGAAGCGCCGTATCGTCCTCAAGCCGGTCAACTCGAAAAACGCGATCATCTGGAATCCGTGGATCGACCGCGCCGCGCAACTGGACGACATGGACAACAACGGCTGGCAGCAGATGTTCTGCATCGAGACCGCCAACGTGTTGAACGACATCGTCACCCTCGCCCCCGGCGCCGAGCACTCGATGAGCGTCAGTATCGGCAGCGAAGCCCTCTAAGCTCGCCAGTCAAGGGCGCGGCCTGCTTACAGGTCCGCGTCCTCCACCACCCGCACCTTCGACGCATCCAGCGCATAGGCGGCATCCGCCAGGTCGTTGCTCACGTGTTCCACCTTCACGGTGCCGATCACCCACAGCGGCGTGTAGATGTCATCCAGCTTCAGCCCCTTGGGGTAGCGCACCAGCAGCATCTGGTTCGGCGGCGGTGGCGGCACGTGAATGCACGCGCCCGGGTACGGCACCAGGAAAAACAGCGTGCTACGCCCCTTGGCGTCGGTTTCCAGCGGCACCGGATAGCCACCGATACGGATGTTCTTGCCGTCCATCGCGGGCACGGTCTTGGTCGAATACATCACCGCAGGCAAGCCCTTGCTTTGCTTCAGGCCACCCTTGTGGGTGAAGTTGCCATCGCCTTCCGGGGTGTTGTGGGTGATTTCCGGCATGTCTTCCAGGGCTTTCTGGTCAGACTTGGGCATCAGCGAAAGCCAGTCGGTTTCGGGCGGCTCGCCAGCGGCGGCCAGCCCGCAGAAACCCAGTAGCAGGGAAAGCAGAAGAATACGGCGCATTGCGAACTCGGGAAGGGAGAGGTTGGAGCGGCATTCTAGCCCCGGGCGCAAGGAATGCGCAGGGGGCCGGAACGCGGGTTGTCACTTTTTGCGGACCAGGCCGAAAATGACCAGCAATACGATGGCGCCAACCAACGCACCCAGGAAGCCGGCCCCTTGGCCCGCTTGGTAAATGCCCAACGCCTGGCCACCGTAAGTGGCGATCAGCGAACCGCCGATACCCAGCAGGATGGTCATGATCCAGCCCATGCTGTCGTCGCCTGGTTTCAGGAAACGGGCCAGCAGGCCGACGATCAAGCCGATGAAAATGGTACCGATAATGCCCATGTGAAACCCTCTGCATGAATTGAATGATCCTGCATTCAGAGGGTAGCGCATCGCAATGGTTCAAAGATGACAGGCCCGGCGTAGAGCCGGGCCCTGCGGCTGATCAAGGCTTGATCAGCGCCTCGACCTCGCCGATGGCCTGCTGCAGGGTGGCCATGTCGGCGCTGCGCAGGGTGGCGTGGCCAACCTTGCGGCCGACCTTGAAGGCCTTGCCGTAGTGGTGCAGGTGGCAGTCGTCGATGGCGATCACCTGCTCCACCGCAGGCACTTCACCGATGAAGTTGAGCATGGCGCTCTCGCCCAGCTTGGCCGTGGAGCCCAACGGCAGGCCGGCAACGGCGCGCAGGTGGTTCTCGAACTGGCTGCACTCGGCGCCTTCGATGGTCCAGTGCCCGGAGTTATGCACCCGCGGGGCAATTTCGTTGGCCTTGAGGCCGCCGTCGACTTCGAAGAACTCGAAAGCCATCACGCCCACGTATTGCAGTTTCTCGAGCACGCGCGAGGAGTAATCCTCGGCCAGCGCCTGCAGCGGGTGTGCGGTGCTGGCGATCGACAGACGCAGGATGCCGTTGTCGTGGGTGTTGTGCACCAGCGGGTAGAAGCGCGTTTCACCATCGCGGGCACGCACGGCGATCAGCGAGACTTCACCGGTGAAGGGTACGAAGCCTTCCAGCAGGCAGGCGACGCTGCCCAGCTCGGCGAAGGTACCTTCGACGTCGGCGGCGGTACGCAGCACTTTCTGGCCCTTGCCGTCGTAACCCAAGGTGCGGGTCTTGAGCACGGCGGGCAGGCCGATGCTGGCCACCGCGGCGTCGAGGTCGGCCTGGGACTGGATGTCGGCGAACGCTGGGGTCGGAATGCCCAGGTCCTTGAACATGCTCTTCTCGAACCAGCGGTCGCGGGCGATGCGCAAGGCGTCGGCGCTCGGGTACACCGGCACGAACTGCGACAGGAAGGCCACGGTTTCAGCCGGAACGCTTTCGAACTCGAAAGTCACCAGGTCGACTTCATCGGCCAGCTGGCGCAGGTGCGCCTGGTCGCCGTAGTCGGCGCGCAGGTGCTCGCCCAGCGGCGCGGCGCAAGCGTCCGGCGCGGGGTCGAGGAAGGCGAAATTCATGCCCAGGGGAGTGCCCGCCAGGGCCAACATGCGGCCCAGCTGGCCACCACCGATTACACCGATCTTCATGTTACGAACCTCAGGCCTGACGCGGATCTGGATTGTCCAGCACGGTGTCCGTCTGCTCAGTGCGGAACTGCTTGAGCGCGGCGTGGAACTGCGGGTACTTGGCGCCCAGGATGCTCGCCGACAGCAGCGCGGCATTGATGGCGCCCGCCTTGCCGATCGCCAGGGTGGCGACGGGCACGCCCGCGGGCATCTGCACGATGGACAGCAGCGAGTCGACGCCCGAGAGCATGGACGACTGCACCGGCACGCCCAGTACCGGCAGGTGGGTCTTGGCCGCACACATGCCTGGCAGGTGCGCCGCGCCACCGGCGCCGGCGATGATCACCTCGAGGCCGCGCGCTTCGGCTTCCTCGGCGTACTGGAACAGCAGGTCCGGAGTGCGGTGGGCGGAGACCACCTTGACCTCGAACGGGATACCGAGCTTTTCCAGCATATCGGCGGTGTGGCTAAGGGTGGACCAATCGGACTTGGAGCCCATGATCACGCCAACCAGTGCACTCATCGTCGAGCCTCTTTCATTTGGGCGCCCGCGGGCGCGTCAAAAAACAACAAGCCACGCGGGAAGACCGGCGTGGCTTGTTATGCGATTTATGGCCGGACGAACCGGCCGAAGGCCGCGCAGTATACCGCAACTTTCATACGGTTACGCCCCCCTTCCGGCACGCCGGGGAAATGCGTCTATATGGCCTTGAGGGCTGCGGCCAAGGCCTAATGCCCGAGCCCCTGCCGAGCATCGACAGGCGCGCCCACCCTTACTTTCAAGGAAGAAAGCCATGAACCGTTTAGCGAAACTGCGCTATCTCGCTACATCCGCCCTGATTGCCGCCAGCCTGGTCGCTGGCCAGGCATTCGCCATGCAACAGCCCATTCAGGTCACTGTATTCGTCCATCAGGATGTGACCGAGCCGGTCGAAAGACTCTATGACAATTATCTCGCCCACTGGGAGGCCGCGATGAAGAACATCAGCGACCGCGAGATCATTTTCGAGTACATCACCGAAGGCAACGATATTCTGACGATGGACTACAAGCATGACGATGAAGATGTTACGACCCGTGAGTTCATCAAGCGCTTCGGCTGGCATGCTCAAGCCAACCCCAAGGGCGGCCATGGCAGCCTGCGCAAGGGCCTGCTGCTCACCCAAGACCCGATCAACAGCCGTGTCTACGGCGCTGCGGCCGAACTGGGCGATGGCGGCATCGCCTCGCTGTATTCCTACAATGCCGCCGCCCATGAGCTAGGCCACATGTTCGGGGCCACGCACGAGAACGCCAGAGGCGGGTGGAACTCACTCTGCGACAGCTACATGGTCTCGCACCGCAATGCCTTCAAGCGCCACTGCTATGCCTATAGCGAAGCCAATGAAGATGCCATCGCCCAACACCTGATCCAGCTGCCCTGAACCTCAGCCCACGGCAGTGGCCGCCTCCAGCTTGCGCCATAACAACCTGACCTGCGCATTGCGCATCAAGGCGCAGCGGTAGAGGCGGATTTCCAATGGGAGCTGCCACTGCGCCCCGCCGCACACCACCAACTCGCCACGCCCCAGCTCGGCCGTCACGCTGAGGCGCGGCACCCAGGCGATGCCCAATCCTTCCAGGGCCATGCTCTTCAAACTGTCGGCCATGGCCGTTTCGTACACCGTGGTGTAGCGCAGCTTGTGCTGGCGCAGCAGCAGGCTCACCGAGCGCCCGAGGAACGCCCCGGCGCTGTAGGCCAGCAACGGCACGCTGCCCTCGCCTTCCAGGCTGAACAAGGGCTCGCCATCGGCGCTGGCGGCGCACACCGGCAGCATTTCGGTCTGGCCCAGGTGCAGCGAGGGAAAGATCTCCGGGTCCATCTGCAGCGCGGCATCGGGGTCGTAGAAGGCCAGCATCAAGTCGCAACCGCCCTCGCGCAAGGCGTGCAAGGCGTCGCCGACGTTGGTAGCCACCAGCCGCGTGGCAATGTTCAGGCCTTCATTGCGCAGCTGCGCGATCCAGCGCGGGAAGAAGCCCAGCGCCAGCGAGTGCGCGGCGGCCACCTGCATGACCTCGCCCTGCCCGCCCTCCAGGTGATGCAGGTGGCGCAACACTTCGCCCAACTGCTCGACCACTGTCCGTGCCGTGACCAGAAACAGCTGCCCCGCCTCGGTCAGTTCGACCGGCGTACGCGAGCGGTTCACCAGGGTCAGACCCAACGCCGCCTCGAGGCTGCGAATACGCCGGCTGAAGGCCGGCTGGGTGACGAAACGGCGCTCCGCCGCCTGGGAAAAACTGCGCGTCGCCGCCAGGGCGCTGAAGTCTTCCAGCCATTTGCTTTCCAGGTTCATTGCCGCCCTCTCTACACGCTCGGCCGGCACCAAGCGTCACATCAATCATTATGCCGTTTGTGCATAGCTTAGCGTGCAACAGCATTGGTGCTCAAATCCACGCAAGCCTAGTATTGGCGCCACTCCGGCACTCGCCGGCTTCCTGTCCGAGACTATATCTATCATGTCCTCCGCTGCATCATCGCGCATCGAAAAAGACCTGCTTGGCGTTCTCGAAGTACCCGCCGACGCCTATTACGGCATCCAGACCCTGCGTGCCGTGAACAACTTCCGCCTGTCCGGCGTGCCGTTGTCCCACTACCCGAAGCTGGTCGTGGCCCTGGCGATGGTCAAACAGGCAGCCGCCGATGCCAACCACCAGCTCGGCCACCTCAACCAGGCCAAGCACGCGGGTATCAGCGAAGCCTGCGCACGCCTGGTGCGCGGCGACTTCCACGACCAGTTCGTGGTGGATATGATTCAAGGCGGCGCCGGCACTTCGACCAACATGAATGCCAACGAAGTGATCGCCAACATCGCGCTGGAGGCCATGGGCCACAGCAAGGGCGAATACCAGTACCTGCACCCCAACAATGACGTGAACATGGCGCAGTCCACCAACGACGCCTACCCCACCGCCATTCGCCTGGGCCTGCTGCTGGGCCACGACGCCCTGCTGGCCAGCCTCGACAGCCTGATCCAGGCCTTCGCCGCCAAGGGGGAAGAATTCGCCCACGTACTGAAGATGGGCCGCACCCAGCTGCAGGACGCCGTGCCGATGACCCTCGGCCAGGAATTCCGCGCCTTCGCCACCACCCTGACCGAAGACCTGAACCGCCTGCGCAGCCTGGCCCCAGAACTGCTCACCGAAGTGAACCTGGGCGGCACCGCCATCGGCACCGGCATCAACGCCGACCCTGGCTACCAGCACCTCGCCGTCGAGCGCCTGGCGACCATCAGCGGCCAGCCGCTGGTACCGGCCGCCGACCTGATCGAAGCGACGTCGGACATGGGCGCCTTCGTACTGTTCTCGGGCATGCTCAAGCGCACCGCGGTCAAGCTGTCGAAGATCTGCAACGACCTGCGCCTGCTGTCCAGCGGCCCGCGCACCGGCATCAACGAGATCAACCTGCCGGCACGCCAGCCAGGCAGCTCGATCATGCCGGGCAAGGTCAACCCGGTGATTCCGGAAGCCGTGAACATGTGTGCCTTCGAAATCATGGGCAACGACCTGGCCCTGACCATCGCGGCCGAAGGCGGCCAGCTGCAGCTCAACGTCATGGAGCCGCTGATTGCCTACAAGATCTTCGACTCGATCCGCCTGCTGCAACGGGCCATGGACATGCTGCGCGAGCACTGCATCGTCGGCATCACCGCCAACGAGCAACGCTGCCGCGAGCTGGTCGAGCACTCGATCGGCCTAGTCACCGCGCTGAACCCCTACATCGGCTATGAAAACGCCACCCGCATCGCCCGCATCGCCCTGGAAACGGGCCGTGGGGTGCTGGAACTGGTGCGCGAGGAAGGCTTGCTTGACGACGTGATGCTCGCCGACATCCTGCGCCCGGAAAACATGATCGCGCCGCGTCTCGTGCCCCTGAAGGCGTGAAACCGGCAACGCTCACCAGGTCGAGGGACTAGACACCTCTCACCTTTTGAGGGCCCGCAGCTTCTGGCTACGGGCCCTTTTTTTTATGATTGACGGACGCGATGCTGGCTTGAGGCCGACGCTGCGGCCGCCGACGCCAAGCTCGCGGCCAAGGCCGGCTCCTACCCCGACCGCGTTTCAAGGCGGATTAGCGATGTAGTGGCTGGGGTTGCCCACGGGCCATTGGCCACCGTACTCTGGCTTATCAACAATCAGACTGGACTGGACATGACCCAACCCGCGCAACACATCAAGGTCCTCTACACCGGCGGCACCATCGGCATGCAGGCCAGCGCCAACGGCCTGGCCCCCGCGTCCGGCTTCGAAGAGCGGATGCGCGAGCAGCTGGCCGCGCAACCCGAGCTGCAGGTTCCGCAATGGAGCTTCCAGGAACTGTTGCCGTTGATCGACAGCGCCAACATGTCACCCGCTTACTGGCAACTGCTGCGCGAAGCCATCGTGCACGCCGTGGCGGTCGACCAGTGCGACGCCGTGCTGGTACTGCACGGCACCGACACCCTGGCCTACAGCGCCGCCGCCTTGAGCTTCCAATTGCTCGGCCTGCCCGCCCCGGTACTGTTCACCGGCGCCATGCTGCCCGCCGGCGCTGCGGACAGTGACGCCTGGGAAAACCTCAATGGCGCCCTGCAAGCTCTGGGCAAAGGCCAGCCCCACGGCGTGCAGCTGTATTTCCACGGCGAACTGCTGCCACCGAGCCGCTGCGCCAAGGTGCGCAGCGCCGGCCGCAACCCATTCCGCGCGCTGCAGCGCAACGGTGGCGGCACCCCGGCCGGCAACCTGCCGAGCCAGCTCGACTACCGCCAGCCCAAGGCGCAGGCCAAGGTCGGCGTAATGCCGCTGGTGCCCGGTTTCGACGTACGCATGCTGCAAGCGGTGCTCGACAGCGGTATCCAGGCCCTGGTGCTGGAATGCTTCGGCAGCGGTACCGGCCCCAGCGACAATTCGATGTTCATCGAATCGCTGCGCCAGGCGCGGGACAGCGGCATCGTGGTGTTGGCGATTACCCAATGCCATGAAGGCGGCGTGCAACTGGATGTCTACGAGGCCGGCAGCCGCCTGCGCGACGCCGGCGTGCTCTCGGGGGGCGGCATGACCCGCGAAGCGGCGCTCGGCAAGCTGCACGGCCTGCTCGGCGTCGGCCTGCCCACCGACGAGGTGCGCCGTCTACTGGAACTAGACCTGTGCGGTGAGCTGGCCTGAGTCGCGCTCGCTCTGGGCATCTCGGAGCATCGAGTCGAGGTTCTTCTCGATGTTCTGGCACAGGGCGGTCATCTGGATTTCATGCTCGCTGGCCAGGAACGGGCTTTGCAGGTCACTGCCGATCTTCTCGATAGCCAGCAGCATGAAGCCCACCACGGTGGACGCCAGCGGCGTGAACCAGCCCAGGGTTTCCACCAGGCCGATGGGCACGATGATGCAGAACAGCGTGATGAACAGCCGTGGAAAGGCCACGTACGGATAAGGCAGCGGCGTGTTGGCGATCCGCTCCATGCCGCCTTGGCAGTTGGAAATCTCCACCAGCGTCGACTCGATCCGCGCCATGCGAATGCTGTCCAGCCGGCCGGCGCGGTACTCCTTCACCAGCAACGCCGCCGAACTGTTGAGCAGGTCGTTGGGGAAGTTGTTGGTGTTCTGCGCCCTGGCCAGCTCCTGGCTGGAAATATACGGCGCCATTTCTTCCAGCTCGCAAGTACGCCCCTTGAGGTGCGCTGACAGGCACTTCACATAGGCCACATGGCGGCGCAGCAAGGTGGCCTTGACCGGGTTGATGCCGTGCTCGTCGTCGATCAGGGTGAGAATCTGCCGGGCGAAGCTGCGCGAGTTGTTCACCAGCGCGCCCCACAAGGTGCGGGCTTCCCACCAGCGGTTGTAGGCGCTGGAATTGCGGAAACTGGTGAGCACCACCAAGGCTGAGCCCAGCAGCGTCAACGGCAGCGCCGGTAGAGTGAACTTGGGCTCGAGGAACACCATGAAGTCGACGGTGACGATCACGTCCCAGATCAGCAGCCAGAACAGTGACCAACCAATATAGGTCACGGTCTTGCGTACCATCAGCAGCTTTTTGACGATCGCTCGTTGCATGTAACCCTCTCGTATCGCTGAACTCTTGGCGCAACGGCGCGCCTCAGGGTTCGAATGCGAAAAGGGGGAAGGGTTCGCCAATGAAACGTTTCCGCTTGTTGCCAAACGCCAGGGGCGTTACCGCCATGCGCGCTTCAGGCGGTCCAGGGCGGCGCGGATCGTCGCTTCCGGAACCGCCGCGAAGCCGAGCACCAGGCCGGATTTGTCCACTTCGCTATCCGGTAGCCAGTAACTGGCCAGGGGCGTCATCTCCACCCCCGCCGCCAGTGCCAGGTCCAGCAGCGCTCGTTCCCGCGCAGGGTTATCCACAGGCACCTTGAGATGCAGTCCGGCTTGCACGTCCGGCAATGGCCCGCAACCGGCAACATTCGCAGGCCAATGGGCCAGCAAGGTATCCCTGCGGCTGAGGGCGGCGCGGCGCATGCGGCGGATATGGCGCTGGAAGTGCCCGGCCGCCATGAACTCGGCCATCACCGCCTGGCTGCCGATCTCCAGGCTGCGCCCCTCTACCGCCAGGCGCCGGGTGAAGGTTTGCACCAGCGCCTGCGGCAGCACCAGGTAGCCCAGGCGCAAAGCCGGAAACGCAACCTTGCCGAAGGTGCCCACGTACAACACGCGGCCATGGCGGTCCAAGGCTGCCAGGGGCGCCAGCGGGGCGCCGCTGAAACGGTATTCGCCGTCGTAGTCGTCCTCGACGATCCAGCCATCGGTTCGCCGGGCCCACTCCAGCAAGGCCAGGCGCCGCGCCAGGCTGAGGGTCACGCCCGTGGGGTACTGATGCGCCGGGGTCACGTAGGCCAGGCGGCAATCGGGCATCTGCTGCAGCTGCGCGGTGTCGAACCCCTCGGCATCCACCGCCACACCGCGCAATTGTGCCCCGGCATTGGCGAAGCTGTGCATGGCCGCGCGGTAGCCCGGGTTTTCCACAGCCACACTGTCCCCGGGCGACACCAGCAACTGTGCACAAAGCCCAATGGCCTGCTGTGCACCGCAGGTGATCACAATTTGCTCAGGGGTGCATTGCAGGCCCCGCGAACTGCGCAGGTAGGCGGCGATCAGCTCACGCAGGCGCGCGTCGCCGGCAGGGTCGCCATAACCGAGCCGCGCAGGATCGGCCTTGCGCCAGAAAGCCCCGTGCAGCTTGGCCCACACCTCGAAAGGGAACAGATCGAAGGCCGGAATACCCACCCTGAAAGCCCGCGGCGCGCCTTCCAGCGGCGGGGTCAAATGGTGGTTTTCCAGGCGCCTGGCAGCTGCCGAAATAGTCACTGAACTGTATAAATCCCCAGGCTGAACAGCATCAATTGTGGATAAACCTGGGGATAAGCCTGTGTCTAACCCTGTGGATACCTTTGTGGATAGTTTATTTTTTACGGAGCCGGCCGGTGTAAGCACATCGGCAATATAAGTGCCGTCCCCCACCCGCCCCTCGATAAAGCCCTCGGAATACAGCTGGTCATAGGCGCGCACCACGCTATTGCGGGAAATACTCAACGCCTTGGCCAAGTCGCGGCTGGCCGGTAAGCGCGTGCCCCGTGCCAGTTTGCCTTCCAGCACCCGCGCGCGCAGTGCCTGGTACAGCTGGCGACTCAGGCCTTGGGCGCGGTCGAGTTGAATACCGGAGGGGTCGAACTGCAGAACCACTTCACTGGTCATGGGACGAATTGGCACCTTGCAAATAGCGATTAATGGATCTTACACAAGTCCAATCATCTGCCTAGCATGGCGGCCATCACCCCAGGAAATAGCGCCATGTACACACCTTCCGCTTTCCGCTTCGATGACCTGCCTGCACTGCACGCCCACCTGCGCGCCACCCGCCTGGCGATTCTGGTCAGCCATGCCGAGGATGGCAGCCTGCAGGCCACCCACCTGCCCTTGCTGCTGGACCCGGAGGCCGGTGAATTCGGCACCCTGCACGGGCACCTGGCCAAAGCCAACCCACAGTGGCGGGCGCTGGCCGCAGGTGAAGCACTGGTGATATTCCCCGGTGCCGACGCCTATATCAGCCCCTCCTTCTATGCCGCCAAAGCCGAGCACGGCAAGGTGGTGCCGACCTGGAACTACGAAGCGGTGCACGCCTATGGCAGCGCCGAAGTGTTCACCGACGCCCAGCGCCTGCTGCAGCTGGTCACCGGCCTGACCGAGCGCCATGAAGGTAGCCGCGCGCAGCCGTGGGCAGTGAGCGATGCGCCGGCCGACTATATCGACGGCATGCTCAAGGCCATCGTCGGCTTCTCGATCCCCATCGCCCGGCTGGAGGGCAAGCGCAAACTTGGCCAAAACCGTTCCGCTGCCGATGTCGCCGGAGTGAAAGCCGGCCTTAGCGCCAGCCAGGACCCCGGCGACCAGGCCCTTGCCGCCGCCATGCAGCCATAACCTTCTTCCATTCACACGAGAACTTCGCCATGACCCTGACCATTCGCCCCGTCACTGCCGCCGACCACAGCCACTGGCTGCCCCTGTGGCAGGCCTACCAGCGCTTCTACGAGACGGATATCCCGGCCGAGGTCACCGCTACCACCTGGCAGCGCATGCTCGATCCGGCCGAGCCGATCAACGCTGCCCTGGCCTGGAACGACGGCGTGGCGGTGGGCATGGTGCATTTTATTTATCACCGTTCGTGCTGGAGCGTGGAGAACTCTTGCTATCTGCAGGATCTAATCGTCGACAGTGCGGTACGTGGCAGCGGCATCGGTCGCCAGTTGATCGAATTCGTCTACGCTAGCGCCAAGCGCGATGGCTGCATCAAAGTTCACTGGTTGACCCACGAGACCAACGCCACAGCGATTACACTGTATGAACGCGTTGCTGAACGCCCAGGCTTCATCCAATTTCGCCAGTCCCTCCAGGAGCTTCCATGTCGACTCGAGAATTAAACTGGAAAGCGGTCCCCAAGCCTGTTGCCGCCACGCTGCAAGGGCGCTTCGTGCGCCTGGAAAAACTCGACCCCGTGCGCCACAGCGATGACCTGTGGGAGGCCCTGCAAGGTGCCAACGCCGACCCGGCGTTCTGGGAGTTTTTGCCCTACGGCCCGTTCAAGGACCGCGAGCTGTTCGATATCTGGCTCGACGGCTACGCCATCAGCGACGACCCGCTGGGCTACTGCGCCATCGACCAGGCCACTGGTGAAGCCCAGGGTATCCTCAGCCTGATGTCGATCTTCCCCGCCCACGGGCGCCTGGAGATCGGCCATGCCGCCTTTGGCGCACCGATGCAACGCACCCCCCGCGGCACCGAGGCGGTATTCCTGCTGGCCAAGCAGGCCTTCGAGCTGGGCTACCGCCGAGTCGAATGGAAATGCGACAACGCCAACCTGCCTTCACGCCGCGCCGCAGAGCGCTACGGCTTCACCCCCGAGGGCGTATTCCACCAGCATATGGTGGTCAAGGGCCGCAACCGCGACACGGCCTATTTCGCGATCATGGATGAGCAATGGCCGATGATCGAATCGGGCTTCGAGATCTGGCTGTCGGAGTTCAACCAGACCAAGACAGGCCAGCTCAAGAGCCTGGCCGAGTGCCGCCAGCCGACCTTGGTCAGCGGCTGATATTCACAACGCCCTGCTCAGCGGCGCAGGGCGTTTTGTATCCAACTCTTGCGCTTTATAAAATTTTTGTAATATTAAATCGCTATAACCGACGGCCCGACCCCCAGAACAAAGCCGTCGCCCATGACTTATCCACAGCACCGCCTCGCGCTCGCCATCGCGCTTATCACTCTGGGCAGCCAAGCCCACGCCGCCAGCAATACCATCAGTACCCCCAGCAGCACCGCACAGGTATTGGCGGGCACTGATCACCTGAGCGTGACCAGCACCGGTGTACTGACCAACAGCGGCAAGACCGTAAGCCTCAAGGACGCTACCAGCGGTGCCGGCGTGGTTGTGGATAACTACGGGCAGATCCTCTCCAGCGGCGGCCGCGCCTTCGACAGCAGCGGCAACGAGACCTCGGCGCGCAACTACGTGATCAACAACTACGCCGGGGCGCTGATCCAGAGCGCCAACGATGCGTTTCGCATCGACAGCAACTTCGCCGGCGGCAGCGTGACCATCAACAACAGCGGCACCATCCGCTCTACCGCCGGCGGCCAGGGCCTGGACCTCGATGCCCTGCGCGACGGCAGCGTGGCCATCACCGTGAACAACTACGCCGGCGCGCTGATCCGCGGCGAGACCAGCGACGGCATGAAAACCGGCAGCAACAACACCATCAACAACTGGGGCACCATCTCTTCGGGTGACTCGCTGACCGACGACGACAAGTTCGACGGCATCGATGTCGACTCCGCCAGCAACGTTACGGTCAACAACTACGGCGTCATCAGCGGCGGCCGCCACGGCATCACCACCGACAACGGCGCGACGCTGTACAACTACCAGGGCGGCGAGATCACCGGCCGCAACGGTTCGGGCTACGGCTCCGATGGCAACGGCACGGTGTACAACTGGGGCGTGATCACTGGTGCCTACTCGGGCCTCAAGGCCAACGGCGATGGTGACGGTGTGGACATCGACCTCATCGGCCACATCGAAAACTACGGCACCATTCAGGGCACCGGCGCCGGCGGCGTCGACAAGAACGGCTTCGCCAATGGCAGCGAGGGCATCGCCCTGGGCGGTGGTTATGTCTACAACGCCGCCAACGCGCTGGTCAGCGGCGCCAGCAACGGCATTCTGGTGGACGACGGCAGCGACGGCGCTGGCGTGGCTGCCACCACCCTCATCAACCACGGCACTATCCAGGGCTTGAACGGCTTCGGCATCAACCTGGTGGGTGAGTACAACGACAGCGTTACCAACAGCGGCTTGATCAGCGGCAGCAATGGCCTGGCCCTGAGCATGGGCGGTGGCGACGACACCCTTACCGTGCAGACCGGCAGCCGCTTCGTCGGCCTGGTGGACGGCGGCACCGGCCGCGACCAGGTGATTCTCGACGGCGCGGGCGGCGGCAGCTTCGGCGCCAGCCAGAACTTCGAATGGCTGCAAGTGAACCAAGGCGCCTGGACCCTGACCGGCAGCGGCGACTTCAGCGAAGGCGGCGAAATCGCCAGCGGCGCGACCCTCATCAACCAGGGCGGCGTGGCCGGCACCCTGACCGTCGACAGCGGCGGCGTGTATGCCGGTGGCGGCAGCGTTGGCAACCTGATCGTCAACGGTACCCTGCTGACCAACAGCACTCTGGGCACCGCGACCATCAGCAACGACCTGACCCTCAACAGCGGCGCCACCCTGGCCTATGGCGTAAACGCCAACGGCACCAGCGCGCCCCTGAGCATCGGCGGCACCGCTTACCTGAACGGCGCGACCTTGGCCGTGCAGCCCAGTGCGGGCGAATACCGCTGGCTGAGCCATTACACCGTGTTGCAGGCCGGCGCCGTGAATGGCACCTTCGCCAGTGTTAGCAGCGACTACGCGTTCCTGACCCCGATCCTCAGCTATACCCCCACCCAGGTCAACCTCGACTACGCCCGCAACGACGTGGCCTTCGCCAACTACGCGGGTAATAGCAGCGGCCGCAACGCCGCCAACAACATCAGCCAGCTGGGCCAGGGCAACCGCCTGTACAACGCCCTGCTCAACACCAGCACCACCACCGCCGCCTCGGCCATTACCCAGCTGAGCGCCGCCACCACCGCCAGCCTCGGCGCCGCGACCCAGGCCGGCAGCGCCCAGGTGGGCAGCACCATGCTGGCGGCCATGCAGTCGATGGGCAGCAACGGCGCGCTGATGGTCGGCCTGGACAGCAAGGACACCCCCGCCCTGGTAGACACCGGCGTGCCCGCCAGCGCCCGCAACCTCAACGACCCGAACGCCCAGGGCCGCCTGTGGCTGCAAGGCCTCGGCAGCTACGGCAAGCTGGACGGCAGCAACGGTAGCAGCTCGCTGGAGCAGCGCACCCACGGCGGGGTGCTGGGGGCAGACTGGGCCATGAGCGGCGACTGGCGCCTGGGCGTGCTGGGCGGCTATTCGAAGACCAACCTCGACGCCAGCGGCCTGAGCGGCGACATCGACAGCTGGCACCTGGGTGTGTACGCCCAGCGCCAGAGCGGTCCGCTGGCGCTGCGCCTGGGCGCCGCCTACAGCGGCCACGACGGCTCAAGCAAGCGCCAGGTCAGCTTCAGCGGCTTCGACGACACTCCGCGCGGCGACTACCACGCCAACAGCCAGCAGGCCTTCGCCGAACTGGGTTACGCCCTGGGTAGCGGCCGCCTGAACCTGGAGCCGTTCGCCAACCTCGGCTACCAGCGCTACCACCGCAACAGCTACCAGGAAAAAGGCGGCGCCGCGGCACTGGACGTGAACGCCCAGACCCAGGACAACGTCACCAGCACCTTCGGCGTGCGCTTCGCCCACCTCAGCCAGCTGGACAACGGCATCAGCCTGACCCCCCGTGGCAGCCTGGGCTGGCGCCACACTTACGGTGATGTGGATACCAGCACCCGGCAGGCTTTCCTGGCTGGCGGCAGTGCCTTCAGCGTGCAAGGCACGGCGCTGGATCGAGACAGTCTGGTGGTGGAGGCCGGGCTGGATGTGGGCTTCAGTGCACGCCAGAGCGTGGGCCTCGGGTATAGCGGCGAGCTGGGCAGCAATAGCCGCAACCATGCGCTGATCGGGCAGTGGCAGTTGCGGTTTTAAGCTGAAGTATTGGGGCGTTTGTACTGGCCTCATCGCGAGCTGCGCTCGCTCCAACGAGTTCACCGTTCCGTCGCAGCTCGCGATCAGGCGTTCGCTGTTTCGTCGCAGTCCGCTATCAGGCGTTCGCTGTCCCCGTTGGAGCGAGCGCAGCTCGCGATGAGGCCGGCAAGGTTGATGCAAAATACTCAGGCGAAAAAAAAGGGGAGCCACACTGGACTCCCCCGAGGTCAAGCTTCTGCGTACATCGTCACCCTTACCCGGCGACGATCTCCACCAACACTTCGCCCGGGTTCACCCGGTCGCCCTTGGCTACATGAATCGCCGCGACCTTGCCGGCGATTGGCGCCTGCACTTCGGTCTCCATCTTCATGGCCTCGGTGATCAACACCGCCTGGCCGGTCTTGACCACATCGCCTTCCTTCACCAGCACATCGACGATATTACCCGGCATCGAGGTGCTCACATGCCCTGGCTCGCTAGCCTGCTGGCGCTTGCCGCCACCACCGCCACCCACGAACTCGTTGAGCGGCTCGAACACCACTTCTTCCGGCACGCCGTCGATGGACAGGTAGAAATGGCGCTTGCCGCTGTTCTTCACGCCCACACCGGTGATGTCCACGCGGTAGCTCTCGCCGTGCACGTCAATCACGAACTCGGTCGGCACGCCCTCGCCGCCCGCCCGCGCTACCGCGCCCGCTTCGGGAATCGGCAGCAGCACTTCCGGGGTCAGGGTGCCGGCTTCACGCTCTTCGAGGAACTTGCGCCCGATATCCGGGAACATGGCGAAGGTCAGCACGTCTTCCTCGGACTTGGCCAGCTCGCCGATGTCCTTGCGCAGCTTGTCCATTTCCGGCTTCAGCAGGTCGGCCGGGCGCACGTCGATCACTTCTTCGCTGCCGATGGCCTGGCGCCGCAGTTTCTCGTCGACGGTGCCCGGCGCAGCGCCGTAGCCACCCTGCAGGTACAGCTTCACCTCATTGGTGATGGTCTTGTAGCGCTCGCCGGCCAGCACGTTGAAGAACGCCTGGGTGCCGACGATCTGCGAGGTCGGGGTTACCAGCGGCGGATAGCCGAGGTCTTTGCGCACCCGCGGAATCTCGGCCAACACTTCGTTCATGCGGTTGAGGGCGCCTTGCTCTTTAAGCTGGTTGGCGAGGTTGGAAATCATCCCGCCCGGCACCTGGTTGACCTGCACGCGGGTATCGACCGCGGTGAATTCGCTTTCGAACTGGTGGTACTTCTTGCGCACGGCATAGAAGTACAGGCCGATTTCCTGCAGCAGCTCCAGGTCCAGGCCGGTGTCGTACTCGCTGCCCTTGAGCGCCGCGACCATGGACTCGGTGCCCGGGTGGCTGGTGCCCCAGGCGAAGCTGGAGATGGCGGTGTCGATATGGTCGGCGCCGTTCTCGATGGCCTTGAGCTGGCACATGGCGGCCAGGCCGGCGGTGTCGTGGGAGTGGATGAACACTGGCAGCGACTGCTCGGCCTTCAGCGCCTTGACCAGCTCGCCGGTGGCGAACGGCGTCAGCAGGCCGGCCATGTCCTTGATCGCCACGGAGTCGCAACCCATGGCTTCCATCTGCTTGGCCTGGGCCACGAAGGCTCCGATCGTGTGCACCGGGCTGGTGGTGTAGGCGATGGTGCCCTGGGCGTGCTTGCCCGCCGCCTTCACCGCCTCGATGGCCACGCGCAGGTTACGCACATCGTTCATGGCGTCGAAAATACGGAACACGTCGATGCCGTTGGCGGCGGCCTTGGCCACGAACGCCTTGACCACGTCGTCGCTGTAATGACGGTAGCCCAGCAGGTTCTGGCCGCGCAGCAGCATCTGCAGTTGGGTGTTGGGCAAGGCCGCGCGCAGCTGGCGCAGGCGCTCCCACGGGTCTTCCTTGAGGAAGCGGATGCAGGCGTCGAAGGTGGCGCCGCCCCATACTTCCAGCGACCAGTAGCCGACCTTGTCGAGCTTGTCGCAGATCGGCAGCATGTCTTCGGTGCGCATGCGGGTGGCCAGCAGGGACTGGTGAGCGTCGCGCAGGATGGTGTCGGTGACGGTGATTTTCTTGGACATCAGTTATTCCTCACAGGCCTGCGTGGGCGGCAATGGCGGCGGCGATGGCCAGGGCCAGCTCTTCGGGTTTGCGCTTGATCGAGTAGTTGGTCAGCTCGGGGTGGCTTTCGACGAAACTGGTGTTGAACTGGCCGCTGCGAAATTCCGGGTTGCGGAGAATTTCCTGGTAATAGGCGGCAGTCGTCTTCACCCCTTGCAGGCGCATGTCGTCGAGGGCCCGCAGGCCGCGGTCCATGGCTTCTTCCCAGGTCAGGGCCCAGACCACCAGCTTCAGGCACATGGAGTCGTAGAACGGCGGAATGGTGTAGCCGGTGTAGATCGCCGTATCGGTGCGCACACCGGGACCGCCCGGGGCGTAATAGCGGGTGATCTTGCCGAAGCTGGGGAGGAAGTTATTCTTCGGATCTTCCGCGTTGATGCGAAACTGCAAGGCATAGCCGCGGTGCTGGATGTCTTCCTGCTTGACCGAGAGCGGCAGGCCGGAAGCGATGCGGATCTGTTCGCGGACGATGTCGATGCCGGTGATTTCTTCGGTGATGGTGTGTTCCACCTGCACCCGGGTGTTCATCTCCATGAAATACACCTCGCCCTCGGCGAGCAGGAATTCCACGGTGCCGGCATTCTCGTAACCCACCGCCTTGGCCGCGCGTACCGACAGGTCGCCGATGTAGGCGCGCTGTTCAGGGGTAAGCTGCGGGCTGGGGGCGATCTCGATCAGCTTCTGGTTGCGGCGCTGGATCGAGCAGTCGCGCTCGAACAGGTGCACCACGTTGCCGAAGCTGTCACCGAGGATCTGCGCCTCGATGTGCTTGGGATTGACGATGCACTTTTCCAGGAACACTTCGGCGGAACCGAAGGCCTTGGTGGCTTCGGAAATCACCCGCGGGAAGGCCTGTTCCAGCTCGTCGCGGCTGTTGCAACGGCGGATACCGCGGCCGCCACCACCAGAGGTGGCCTTGAGCATCACCGGGTAGCCGATGCGGTCACCCTCCACCAGTGCCTCGGCGAGGTCGGCGACGTTGCCTTCGGTGCCCGGGGTGACCGGCACGCCGGCTTTGATCATGCTGCGCCGGGCTTCGGTCTTGTCGCCCATGCGGCGGATCACTTCAGCGGACGGGCCGATGAACTTGATGCCGCGCTCGGCGCAGATCTCCGCCAGCTCGGCGTTCTCCGACAGGAAACCGTAGCCCGGGTGCAGGGCATCGCAGCCCGTTTCCACCGCCAGGTTCACCAGTTTGCGCGGGTTCAGGTAGCCGGCCAGCGGCTCGGCACCTAGCCCGTAGGCTTCGTCGGCACGCTTGACGTGCAGGGCCTGGCGGTCGGCGTCGGAATAGACCGCGACCGAGCGAATGCCCATCTCGGCGCAAGCCCGAACGATGCGGACGGCAATCTCACCACGGTTGGCGATCAGGATCTTTTTTATCACGTTGGACGTTCCTCGACCGTTGTCACAAGCGGGCCCTTTGCAGCGGCCCGATGCATGACCAGCCCTACACCGCTGGTCGCCTTTTCACACTAGCCCCATCGCAGGATTAACAAAAATCAATAATTGTTAGCCCGTGCATAAGGCATTGCTTATAGTCATCCCGGGAATCGCCTTCGAGAGATTATAAAAATGCGTAAGTCATTGATGCGTATGACATTGCGACAACTGCAGATTTTTAACGAAGTCTGCGACCTGCGCTCCTACAGCCGCGCGGCCGTGGAAATGTCGTTGACGCAACCGGCAGTCAGCCTGCAAATCCGGCAGTTGGAAGAGTGGGTCGGGCAGCCGCTGTTCGAATACGTGGGCAAGAAGCTGTACCTGACCGAAGCGGCCGAGGCCTTGCAGCGGGCCAGTCGGGACATTTTTGGGCGTTTGGAAAGCCTCGATATGCAGCTGTCCGACTTGCAAGGGTCACTTCAAGGTCAATTGAAGCTTGCTGTGGAGTCCAGCGCCAAATATTTCGTGCCCCATCTGTTCGCCGCGTTCAAGCAACTGCACCCCGAAGTGAACCTCAGCCTCACGGTGGTCAACCGCGCACAGGTGATTCGCCGGCTGTCGGATAACCGCGACGACCTGGTGATCATGTCCAAGGTGCCCCAGGACATGGACCTCGAGTTCATGCCGTTCCTGAACAACCCGATCGTCGCCGTGGCGCCGCCCGACCATCCGCTGAGCCAGCGTGAAGGCCTGCGCCTGCAGGATCTGGAAGGGTTTGCGCTGGTGGTGCGCGAACAAGGCTCGGGCACGCGCACGGCCTGCGAGGAGTATTTCAAGGAGAAGCGCGTGCACTTCGGGCAAACGCTGGAGGCCGCCTCGGCCGATGCCCAGCGCGAGTGCGTGCTGGCCGGCCTGGGGCTGGCGCTGCTGACGCGCCATGCGGTGCACCTGGAGCTGGCCACCGGCATGCTCAAGGAGCTGGCCGTGGAAGAGCTGCCGCTTTACCGCAGTTGGTGCATCGTGCAGGCCAAGGCCAAGCGCCCGTCACCGGTGGCGCTGGCCTTCGGGGCCTTCATCCGCAGCCAGCGCGCGCAGATCAGCGCCCTGGCTGAACGCTTCGATGGTCGCCCATTGCCGCGGCCTGCCACAGCATGAGGTCGGGGAAGTCGCAGATTTCCTGATTCAGGCGGCGCTCATCGGAATAGCTCTCGATGGCCCGGCGAAACGCCATGCGGCGCTGGTCTTCCTGCTGCTTGCGGGTCTTGGCGGTGCTGTGTTCGTAACCGTCTTCGTAACGAGCCATGTGCTGTCTCCGAGTGCGAGTGCGGGAGTACAGGATGGCTGGGGATGATGACGGTTTCGGGGCGGGGGCGTTACGAGGGGATGAAGGTTGCGCCGCCGCCGAGGGCCTAAATCGCGGGCTTCGCTCGCTCCAACAAGGTAAGCAATCCTGTTGGAGCGAGCAGGGCTCGCGATGAGGCCAGCATGGCTGGCAGAGTTCTTACTCCTCGTGCTTCACCGATTTGGGCGACAACCGCAGCCCGCGCAGGCTGCGCTTCACGCTCTTGAGGTGGTTCACCAGAGTCGGGCCGCGGGCCATGGCGACGCCCATGGCCAGCACGTCGATCACCACCAGGTGGGCGATGCGCGAGGTCAGGGGGGTGTAGATTTCGGTGTCTTCGTGCACGTCGATCGCCAGGTTCACCGATGACAGTTCCGCCAGCGGCGTCTGGCTCGGGCACAGGGTGATCAAGGTGGCGCCGGCGTCACGCACCAGGTTGGCGGTGATGAGCAGGTCTTTCGAGCGGCCCGACTGCGAGATGCACACGGCCACGTCACCCTCTTTCAGGGTAACCGCCGACATCGCCTGCATGTGCGGGTCGGAGTAGGCCGCAGCGGTCAGCAGCAGGCGGAAGAACTTGTGCTGGGCATCGGCCGCCACCGCACCGGAGGCGCCGAAACCGTAGAACTCGACGCGCTGCGCCTGGGCCATGGCCGTGACGGCGCGCTGCAGGGCTACGGGGTCGAGGTTCTCGCGCACTTCCATGAGGGTGTGCAGCGTGGTGTCGAAGATTTTCAGGCTGTAGTCCGAGACCGAGTCGTCCTCGTGAATCGCGAACTGGCCGAAGCTGGCGCCCGCCGCCAGGCTCTGGGCGAGCTTGAGCTTGAGGTCCTGAAAGCCCGTGCAACCGATGGCGCGGCAGAAGCGCACGATGGTCGGCTCGCTGATGCCCACCTGGTGGGCCAAGTCGGCCATGGAACTGTGCATCACCGCGGCAGGGTCCAGCAGCACATGATCGGCGACCTTGAGCTCCGACTTGCGTAACAGGTGACGGGATTGGGCGATGTGTTGCAACAGGTTCAAGGGCAGGACTCGGGTTGAGAACGGTTATGTAGCTACCTTGTAGTTATACTACATGGCTTGAAAAACGCCCAGTTAAACGATTGTCAGGCTCATCTGGCGCGCCGCTTTGTCGCAACCGCTCAGCTTTCGACCGACCACCCCCGCTGATCCCTGATCAACAACTGCACCATCTCCTGCGCCGGCACCGGCCTGCTGATCAAATACCCCTGAATCTCATCACACCCCTGCTCCTTCAATATCGCCATCTGCCCCGCCGTCTCAACCCCCTCCGCCACTACCTGCAACCCCAGGCTATGCGCCATGGCAATGATCGCCTGGGTGATGACCACATCTTCCCGCGCTTCATCCAACCCACGAATGAACGCTTGGTCGATCTTCACGTAATCCACGGGCAGGCGCTTCAGATAGCTCAGCGACGAGTAGCCGGTACCGAAATCGTCAATCGCCAGCTTCACCCCCAACTCACGCAGTTGCTGAAAGGTCTGGCTGATAGGGTCGATGCTATCGAGCAGGTGGCTTTCTGTGAGTTCCAGCTCCAGGCACTGTGCCGGCAAGCCAGTATCTTCCAGAACCTGGCGCACCAGACTGACCAGCTTGCCTTGGCGCAGCTGATGCACTGACAAATTCACCGACACCCGCACTGCGGGCAGCCCATGCCGCTGCCACTGCTGCGCCTGCCAGCACGCCTGGCGCATGACGAATTCGCCAATCGCGGCAATCAGCCCGGTCTCTTCCGCCAGCCCGATAAACTCGCCAGGCATCACTAAGCCGCGCTCCGGATGGCGCCATCGCACCAGGGCTTCGGCGGACTCCAGGCGGCCACTGGCAACGTGCAATTTGGGCTGGTAGAACACCTCCAGCTGCTGCTCGTCGATGGCCTTGCGCAGCTGGTTTTCCAGCTGCAAACGCTCCAGGGTGCTGGCGCGCTGGCTTTCGGTGAAGAACTGGAAGGTGTCGCCGCCCAAGTGCTTGGCGTGCTGCATGGCCATGTTGGCTTGGGTCACCAGGTCGGTGGCGACGCGGGCGTTGTCGGGCATCAGGCTGATGCCCACCGAAGCGCCGATCACCAGTTCCTGGCCGTTGAAGTACAGCGGGGCGCGCAGCTTGCTGAGCAAGCGGTTGGCGACCCGCGCCAGGCTGGAAAGGTTGGCGTAGGCGTCGAACAGCACGGCGAATTCGTCGCCGGCCAGGCGCGCGATGGTGTCGGCTTCGGGCATGGCGTTGCTCAGGCGCCGGGCGATTTCCTTCAGCACCTGGTCGGCGGTGTCGTGGCCGAGGCTGTCGTTCAGCAGCTTGAAGCGGTCGAGGTTGATGTGCAGCAGGGCCAGTGGCCGGCTGCGCTGCAGGGCGCGCTGGGCAGCTTCGTGCAGGCGCTCGCGAAATAGCACGCGGTTGGCCAGGCCGGTGAGCTCGTCGTAGTGGCTGAGGAAGCGCATGCGCTCCTCGGAGGCCCTTCTTCCCGAGAGATCGGAGAAGAAGCCAACGATATGGCTGATGTTATCTAGCCGATCGCGCACCACGCTGAGCTGCATCCACTGCGGGTAGAGCTCGCCGTTCTTGCGTGTTTCCACCAGTTCGCCCTGCCAGCCGCCCCGTTCTTCCAAGGCTTGGCAGATGCTCTGGAACTGGCGGTGGGCGTCGTGGCTGCAGGGCAGCTCAATCAGGTTGTGGCCCATGGCGTCGGCTTCGCTGTAGCCGGTGATCAGGGTGAAGGCCTTGTTCACGGCCAGCACGCTGAAGGCGGCGTCGAGCACCACGATGCCCTCGCTCATGGCTTCGAAGACGGTGGCAGCCAGGCTCAGCTGCTCCTGCCAGGCCTTGCGCTTGCTGATGTCGGCGCGGGTGCCGATCATACGCAGCACGCGGCCGCGGGGCCCGCGCTCGACCGCACGGCCGTGGTCTTCGACCCATAGCCAGCGGCCGTCTTCGTGGCGCACGCGGTATTCGACGCGGTAGTCGGTGGTGCGGCCCTTGAGGTGGTCGATCAAGGTCTTTTTCAGCAGCGGGGTGTCGTCCGGGTGCAGGCGCGGGCGCAGGTCCTTGAGCATCAGCGCCACCGGCTCGCCTTCCAGGCCGAACAGGCGCTTGAGCTGGCTGTGGTGCACCTCGTCGGTCTGCAGGTTCCAGTCCCACAGGCCTAGTTCGCTGGCTTCCAGGGCCAGGGCCAGGCGCTCCTCGCTTTTGCTCAGGGCCTGGTTGGCGAGGTCCAGGGCCAGGTTGCGCTCGGCGACCCGGCGCTCCAGGCCAGCCTGGGTTTCGCGCAGGGTGTCTTCCACGGCGCGGCGGTGCTGCACCTCCTCGGCCAGTTCCTGGTTGAGCCGTTCGCCATGGCTGCGCTCGGCCTGCAGGCGCTCGATCAACGCCTGGTTCTGGAAGCGGCGCATCAGGTTGCGGCGCACCAGGCGGTTCACCTGCCAGGCCACCACCGCCAGCGAGGCCAGCAGCATCAGGCCCAACCAGCCCCAGCCACGCTGGTGCTCGTCGCCCAGCACCAATAGATAGCCGACGGGAGGCAGCAGGCACGGCAAGGTAAAGGTCAGGAACGCCGGCAGGCTGACGGCGTAGGCGATGCTCGCCGATAAAGCCGCCGCGCCCAGCAGGCCGAACACCCAGGCCTGCTGGATGAAGCTGTTGACCGGGGTCAGGGCGATGGCGCCCGCGCCGATGGTCAGGCCGCTGGCCGCTGCGCCGATCAGGAAGCGGCGGTTCCAGCGGGCGTCGGCCTGGCGGCTGGGCATGGCGCTGTCGAAGGCCGCGACCTGGATCACCCGCAACGCCGCCAGCAGCATCAGCCACACCAGCCAGATGCTGACCATCCAGAAATGCCTGGGGCTCCACATCAGCCAGGAACAGACCAGGCCGTTGATCAACATGAATAAGGTAGGCAGCAGCGAGCCTTGATACAGCAGGCGCGTGCGTTCGGCCGCAAGCTGGGCGGCAAAGGCAGGTTCCACAGGCGGCGCGGCGTCTTCGGCAGGCGCGGCGCGGGCGGAATCGAAAGTCATGGGCGTTGTTCTTATCATTGGAATTGTCGTGAATGGTAGCCATCCACTCGAAATGAGCATACACAATGCCGGGAAATATCCATAGTCGGTGGCGCGAGTTCCAGACCACTCGCATGCTCGCGGCGCTCGCTAGGGGGCGGCGCCTGTGCATCAATTTGCACCAGTTAGCGGTGGTACAGCTCCCCGGTTTACCCCTAAAATGGCTGAATGCATGATGACCTCTCCCTCCTGTTGAATTCACTCAACGACGCCCAACGCCAGGCTGTAGCAGCCAAGGTCGGGCGCCAGTTGGTCCTGGCCGGTGCCGGCTCCGGCAAGACCCGCGTGCTGGTGCACCGTATCGCCTGGTTGATGCAGGTCGAGAACGCCTCGCCGCATTCGATCCTGTCGGTGACCTTCACCAACAAGGCCGCCGCCGAGATGCGCCACCGCATCGAGTCGCTGATGGGCATCAGCCCAGCCGGCATGTGGGTCGGCACCTTCCACGGCCTGGCGCACCGCTTGCTGCGGGCGCACTGGCAGGAGGCCAAGCTCAACCAGAACTTCCAGATTCTCGACAGCGACGACCAGCAACGCCTGGTCAAGCGCGTGATCCGCGACCTGGGCCTGGACGAGCAGCGCTGGCCCGCCCGCCAGGCGCAGTGGTTCATCAACGGCCAGAAAGACGAAGGCCTACGGCCCCAGCACATCCAGCCGGGCGGCGACCTGTTCCTGGCCACCATGCGCTCCATCTATGAAGCCTACGAGGCCGCCTGCGCGCGCGCCGGGGTCATCGACTTCTCCGAACTGCTGCTGCGCGCCCTCGACCTGTGGCGCGACAACGCCGGCCTGCTGGAGCATTACCAGCGGCGCTTCCGCCACGTGCTGGTGGACGAATTCCAAGACACCAACGCCGTGCAGTACGCCTGGCTGCGCTTGCTGGCCAAGGGCGGCGAAAGCCTGATGGTGGTGGGCGACGACGACCAGTCCATCTACGGCTGGCGTGGCGCGAAAATCGAGAACATCCACCAGTATTCCGACGACTTCCCGGATTCCGAGATGATCCGCCTGGAGCAGAACTACCGCTCCACGGCCGGCATCCTCAAGGCTGCCAACGCCCTGATCGTGCACAACAGCGGCCGCCTGGGCAAAGAGCTGTGGACCGACGGAGGTGACGGCGAGCCGATCAACCTGTACGCCGCCTACAACGAGCACGACGAAGCCCGCTACGTGGTGGAGTCGATCGAGGCCGCGATCAAGACCGGCATGGCCCGCAGCGACATCGCCATCCTCTACCGTTCCAACGCCCAATCGCGGGTGCTGGAAGAGGCGTTGCTGCGTGAGCGCATTCCGTACCGCATCTATGGTGGCCAGCGCTTCTTCGAACGCGCCGAAATCAAGAACGCCATGGCCTACCTGCGGCTGATGGACGGCCGCGGCAACGACGCGGCGCTGGAGCGGGTGATCAACGTGCCGCCCCGTGGCATCGGCGAGAAAACCGTCGAGGCGATCCGCGAGCATGCGCGCCATGCACAGATTTCCATGTGGGAAGCGATTCGCCAGTTGGTCGCCAACAAAGGCCTGACCGGCCGCGCCGCCAATGCCCTGAACGCGTTCATGCTGCTGATCGACGAGCTGGCGACGAAAGTCGTCGACATGCCCCTGCACCTGATGACCCAGACCGTGATCGAACAGTCCGGGCTGATCACCTATCACCAGGAAGAAAAAGGTGAAAAGGGCCAGGCACGGGTGGAAAACCTTGAGGAACTGGTCAGCGCCGCGCGCAACTTCGAGACCACCGAGGAAGATGAAGACCTCGGGCCCCTGGCCGCCTTCCTGGGCCATGCCTCGCTGGAAGCCGGCGACACTCAGGCCGACGAGCACGAAGACAGCGTACAGCTGATGACCCTGCACAGCGCCAAGGGCCTGGAATTCCCCCACGTGTTCCTGGTGGGCCTTGAAGAAGGCCTGTTCCCGCACAAGATGAGCCTCGAAGAGCCCGGTCGCCTTGAAGAAGAACGGCGCCTGGCCTACGTGGGCATCACCCGTGCCATGCAGCAGCTGGTGATGACCTATGCCGAGACCCGCCGTTTATATGGCAGCGAGACCTATAACAAGGTGTCGCGGTTCGTGCGCGAGATTCCCGCCGGGCTGATCCAGGAAGTGCGCCTGTCCAACAGCGTCAGCCGGCCGTTCGGCGGCGCCAAGAAGATGGACAACAGCAGCCTGTTCGCCAACGAAGGCATCCCGCAAACCGCCTTCAGCCTCGGCCAGCGCGTGCAACACGCGGTGTTCGGCGAGGGCGTGATCCTCAACTTCGAAGGCGCCGGCGCCCAGGCCCGGGTGCAGGTGAACTTCGACGAGGGCAGCAAATGGCTGATGCTGGGCTACGCCAAGCTTGAGGCCATTTGACGCAGCCTTGAGCTTTGGGGGCCTTCTGCCCAACGGTAGAAGGCCCCGCAGCTGGCTCGCGGGATAGGCTTGCCCCTGGAATCCTCTCCTCTGCAAAAGCTCGAAACAATCTGTCACTAGTCACGGCACAACCACCTGTGCAAGATGACCTACGTGCAATCCACTCAATGGGAATTCTAATGCAACGTTTTCTTAGCATCGCCCTGGCGCTGTGCATCGGCTTGACGCTGAGCATCGACGCCAACGCCAAGCGCTTCGGTGGCGGCAAAAGCTTTGGTGCTGCGCCTACCCACCAAACCCGCCAGGCCGCGCCTAGCGCGCCGGCTGCCAGCCCGTCCGCCGCCGGCCGCCCACCTGCCGCCGCCAGCGGTGCATCGCGCTGGCTGGGCCCATTGGCTGGCCTCGCCGCCGGTGGCCTGCTGGCTTCCATGTTCATGGGTGATGGCTTCCAGGGCATGCAGTTCTTCGACATCCTGATCATGGCGGTCATCGCCTTCCTGATCTTCCGCTTCATCGCCGCCCGCCGCCGAAAGCAGCAGGAAGGCGTGCAGATGGCCGGTGCCGGTGCGCCGTACCAGCGTGAAGTGTTCGAGCAGCCTGCCCAGCCGGTGCAGAACTCGATCTTCGGCGGTGCCGCTGCCGCTAGCGCTCGCCCGGTGATCAACGCGCCAGCCTGGTTCAACGAGGAAAGCTTCGTGTCCGCCGCTCGCAACCACTTCCAGTCGCTGCAGCAGCACTGGGACGGCAACGAAATGGACAAGATCGCCGAGTTCGTCACGCCTGAACTGCTTCAGCAGCTCAAGCAGGAACGTGCCAGCGAAGGCGAAGGCTACCAGTCCACCTACATCGACAATCTCGACGTACAGCTGGAAGGTGTCGACGACCGCGCCGACAGGACCATCGCCACCCTGACCTTCCGCGGCGTCGCCAAGACCTCGCGTTTCGACCAGGGCGAAGCCTTCAGCGAAAGCTGGAACATGGAACGCGCCGTGGGCGAGAACCAGCCTTGGCTGCTGGCCGGTATCCGCCAGAACGGCTGATACCAGCGGGTTTCATGAAGAAAGCGCAATACGAAACCCCGGGCATCTGCTCGGGGTTTTGCTTTTGCAGGATTGCACTAATATCCAGCTAAGGTATAACCGCATCGCGTATTTGGATTAAGAGGTAACACGACGTGGAAGAAGTCATCGAACAACTCCGGGAAGCCAACGAACCCGTACCCGTGCCCCTTGAGTTGCCCGACGAAGACCAACTGGTCGAGATCGAGGAAGAGTTGTTCATCAACATTCCTTTCGTGTTCAAGGAATTCCTGCTGACCGTGAGTGACGTGGTCTATGGCAGCCTCGAGCCCGTGACGGTGACCGACTCGCAGTCACACACCTACCTGCCCGACGTTGCCGCCAACGCCTGGGACAGCGGCGTGCCCCGCGACCTGATCCCCATCTGCCAGGATGGCGATGACTACTACTGCGTCGAGGAAGATGGCACCGTGGTGCTGTGGAGCGCGGAAGAGGAACTGGTAACCGAGGAAAGCTGGGAATCGGTATGGCACTGGGCGCGGGACGTTTGGCTGGAGAGCTGAGTATCACACCCGGGCTTCAACGGTGCCTTCTCAGGCGCCAAGCTCGCAGGCTTCGCCAGCTCCTACGCCGGTCGCGTTTACAGCTCACCTGTGTGAGCAGGCTTCGCCAGCGCCTACCCCGGTCGCGTTCACAGCTCGCCTATGTGAGCTGGCTTCGCCAGCGCCTACCCCGGTCGCGTTCACAGCTCGCCTATGCGAGCAGGCCGCGGTCGTTGTTGGAGCTGGCGCAGCCTGCGAGCTTGGCGTATGCATAGCCACCGCTAAAGCCTGGGATAACTAAAGGCCCGCCTCAGCCCTTCTGCTCCAGCGTTTCCATAAGTGCCACCTGCATCCGCGTATGCAGGCGCACGAACCAGCGCCATAGCAATGCGACCAGCACGGCGGCAACCACGGCGATGCCCAGCAACAGTTCGGTGCTAGGCAGAATGCTCGCGGACAATGCCGCCAGCATCACGAACATCACCACCAGCGCCAGCACCGGAATCACTTCGGCGATGATGCGCCGCACCCGCGCCGTATGGCGCCCCGCCATTTCCGGTTTCACGCCCATTTCCGCCAGCAGCATCGCCAGCGCCTTGAGCTTGCGATAGGCCGCAATCAGGAACGGCAGCGACACCAACAGCGCAGCGCCGCAGATCAACGCCTTGTGCCAGCCCACATCACTGATCCAGGCGCTGAGATAGCTGCCAATCTGCTCGGCGAAATAGCCGCCACAGAAGAACAACGCCACTACCAGGGCCAGGTTCACCCCCACCTGCAACAGAATCCGGCGGATCAAGGTCGCCAGCAGCGCGCCCTCGCCCTGGGGCTGGATACTGCGCAACCATTCCCCGTACACGCTGAACACCCGCACCATGCGCCCCGGCATCATCACCGCCAGTTTCTGCGACAGCGGGTCGGCGGCGCGAATCAGGTAAGGGGTGAGCAAGGTAGTAATCGCCGAGACGGCCACCGCCACGGGGTAGAGGAAATCGCTGGTTACCTGCAGCGTCATGCCCAGCGCCGCAATGATGAAAGAGAACTCGCCGATCTGCGACAGGCCCATGCCCACCCGCAGCGAGGTGCGGCCATCGTTGCCGGCTATAAAAGCGCCAATGCCGCAGGTGGCAACCTTGCCCAGCACCACCGCCACGGTGATCACGGCGATCGGCCAGGCGTAGGCCACCAGGATCGAAGGATCGATCATCAAGCCGATGGCGACGAAGAAGATGGCGCTGAACATGTCGCGAATCGGCTCGATCAAGTGCTCGATCTTGGCCAATTGCCGAGATTCGGCCATGATCGCGCCAATCAGAAACGCCCCCAGCACCATGCTGTATTCCAGCTTGACCACCAGCAGGCAGAAGCCGAAACATAGCCCCAGCACAGTCACCAACAGCATCTCGTTGCTTTCGAATTTCGCCACGTAGGCCAGCAGCCGCGGCACCAGCAGAATGCCGATGACCAGCGCCACCACCATGAACAGCGACAGCTTGCCCACCGTGGAAAAGACTTCTCCGGAGCTCACCGTGCCGCTCACGGCAATCCCCGACAGCAGCGCAATGATGCCGATGCCGAGGATGTCCTCGACGATCAGCACACCGAATATCAGTTGGGCGAAGCGCTGGTGCTTCATGTTCAGGTCGTTGAGGGCCTTGACGATGATGGTGGTCGAGGAGATCGCCAGAATCGCCCCCAGGAACAGCGAATCCATGGTGCTCCAGCCAAAGGCGCTGCCGATCTCGTAACCCAGCCAGATCATCAGGCCGATTTCCAGGAACGCGGCGATAAAGGCCGTGGCGCCGACCTTGAACAGCTTGCGCAGGCTGAACTCCAGCCCCAGGCAGAACATCAGGAAGATGACCCCCAGCTCGGCGAGGGTCTTGATGGTGTCTTCGTCGTGGATCAGGCCAAACGGCGGGGTATGAGGGCCGATGATGAACCCGGCGACGATATAGCCCAGCACCACGGGCTGCTTGAGCCGGTGGAAAATGATGGTGACCATCCCGGCCACTAGCATGATGACGGCCAGATCCTGAATAAAGCTGATCGCGTGCACGGGCATCCTCCTTGATGGTAGGGAAATTGTCCCCTTCAATAGGCTGTATTCAAGATAACACCGAGACTGCAGCCCGCCGCGCAATGCAATATGCTGAAACAGATCCTTCGAAATCAGGCTTTTTACGCCCCCAGGCGTGACGCCCCCCGGGCTGCCAGCGTCCCGAAAGAGATGGGTTTGATCAATACGGGCAAAAGCGCCACAGAGCGTGCCGACACTCTATTGCTAACTACCGTGAGCGCACTATGGAACCTGGAAACGCCCAGCTATCGATGACCGTCCTGATGACTCCGGACATGGCCAACTTTTCCGGCAACGTGCACGGCGGCACCCTGCTCAAGTACCTCGACGAAGTGGCCTATGCCTGCGCCAGCCGCTATGCCGGCCGCTACGTAGTGACCCTGTCGGTGGACCAAGTGATTTTCCGCGAGCCGATTCACGTAGGTGAACTGGTCACCTTCCTGGCCTCGGTGAACTACACCGGCAACACCTCGATGGAAGTGGGCATCAAGGTGGTCACGGAAAACATTCGCGAGCGCTCGGTACGCCACACCAATAGCTGCTTCTTCACCATGGTGGCGGTCGACGACCAGCGCAAGCCCGCCGCCGTACCGCCGCTGCAGCCGGAAAGCAGCGAAGACAAGCGCCGCTACATCCAGGCCCAGCAGCGCCGGCAGATTCGCCAGGAACTGGAAAAGCGCTATCAGGAAATCAAGGCCGACTCCCTGTAAGCATCAGGCCGGCAGGCGTACCGCCTCGAAGCGCAGGCGCGGATGCACGATGCGGTCCTGGGCACGCACCAGTTCCAGCTCGTAGCTGGTGCAGGCCTGGGTTTCCAGCAGCACTTCGTGCACCGCGGCGGCGGCGAACTCGAACGCCGCCACCAGTTCGTCGCCCAGCAGCACCCGCGCCAGGAACACACCGGAAGTGAGGTCGCCCACCCCTACCGGCTGGCGCGGAAACGCCAGCAGCGGGCGGCGCACCAGCCAACTGCCTTCGGCGGTGACCAGCAGCATTTCGAAATCCGCCGGCTCCTTGCCAGGGTAAGCCAGGTGCTTCACAAGTACCGCACGCGGCCCACGGAGCAGCAGCGACTGGGCCATGGCCACGCAGTCTTCAAGCGACTGCGCCGCACGGCCGCAGAAGGTATTGAGCTCCAGCTGGTTCGGGCACAGCAGGTCGGCCGCCGAAACCGCCTCGTCGAGCAGGAAGTCGCTGACCTCCGGCGGCACGCTGCAACCCTTCTCCGGATGGCCCATCACCGGGTCGCACAGGTACAGCGCCTTGGGGTTGGCGGCCTTGATGCGCTTGACCACCTGCAGAATCGCCCGCCCTTGCGCCGGGCTGCCCAGGTAGCCGCTGAGCACGCCATCGCAGTTGCCCAGCTCGCCGATGTTGGCAATGCCTTCCACTAACGCAGGAATTTGCTCGGAAGGCAGCACGTCGCCCGTCCACTGGCCATACTGTGTATGGTTGGAGAACTGCACGGCATTCAATGGCCACACGTTCACCCCGACCCGCTGCATGGCGAACACCGCCGCACTGTTGCCAGCGTGGCCGAACACCACGTGGGATTGGATGGCGAGCAGGTGCGGTGTACGTTTCATGGCGAAAACCCTGGTGCTGTTTGCTGAAAATTCAGGCGCGCAGTATGGCGCTAAAAGTACCCTGTACGACAGACCGAAGACACAGTTAAGCTGAGCACATCTTGTCGGAGCATTCGTCGATGTTGACCCTCGGAAATATGTTCGTGTTGATGTTGCTCGCCGGCGGCGCTGCCTGGCTCTGGCACAACCACGGCTTGCGCGAAAAGGCCCTGGCGCGGGTCAAGCAACACTGCCAAAAGCTCGACCTGGAGCTGCTCGACGAGGCCGTGGCGTTCAAACGCATGACCTTCGCCCGCGACGCCAGCGGCCGTAAGCGCCTGGCCCGTGTGTATAACTTCGAGTTCACGGTCACGGGCGAGCAGCGCCATCCGGGAACCATTACCCAGTTTGGCGCCCATTCGGCGATCATCGAGCTGGCGCCCTACCCGTTCGAGATCAAGACCCATCCCACCGCTGAAATCATCGAGATGAGCCAGTGGCGCCAAGAGCACAAGCGCTGGCGGCCCTGAGATTTTTCACTGGCTGAGGGCTGCCCGCAGCCCCTCATCCAGCGCCTGCGGATCCTGAGCTTCGGCGAAGATCAGCTCGATACGCGAGTCCTTGCGCCACTCGCTGGTTTTCCACAGGGGCATGGCGTTATCCAAGGCATTCAATGATTGCCAGCCTTCGGTGCTGTGGATAACCATCTTGGCGCGCCGCCACCGCCATTGCCCCAGCCACTTCTCCACAGCCTCGCGAGCGAACTCGAGATCCGCAGCAAACTGCCAGCCGATGCTCCAGCTGTCGGCCTGTGGATTGATGAAATACTCAGCGCCCACACCCACCGGGTTATCCACAAGGTCGCTCGGCGTGATGGCCCACAGAACCCGTTTGATCGGCTTAAGAGCACCCACCGGCAACCTGGCGAGGGGCAGATACCCCTGATCGGTCCAGAATTGCCGCACATCCGGCAGCTGCGAAGTTATCCACAGGCGTTGCGAAGGGTCCACATGCTCGGCTTTGTTCATCACCAGCAAGCCCGCGTCCGCCAATGCCTCGCGCTGGGCGTCAGGCAGCGGCTGCCCACTGCTCAAGGCCAGCGCATCCAGCACCAGCACGCTGGGCTGTACCGCCAATACGCCCTGCCACGGCGGCTCGCGCAATTGCCGCAATAGCTGCGCCGGATGCCCAAGCCCAGAGGGCTCGATAAACACCCGCTGCGGCCGCGCCTCGCGCAGCAAGCGGCCCAGCCCCACCTGAAACGGCGCGCCGTTGACGCAGCACAGGCACCCTCCCGCCACCTCGCCGAGTGCGATACCATCTTCTGCCGTGGTCAACAGGGCAGCGTCCAAGCCCACCTGGCCGAATTCATTGATCAGCACGGCCCACCGCTCGTCCGCGGGACGTTGCGCCATCAACTGGCGAATCAGGCTGGTCTTGCCCGCGCCTAGCGGGCCGGCAATCACGTGTACAGGAATGTTGCGCAACATGGTCAAAGGCTTTGAGGGAAGGTGGATAGTCGCCCTGTTGTTGCTCGGGAGCAATGCCCAGGCGCTGGCCGAGGCCTGCGTGGTCCATAGCCACGCGGAACGGCTCGATGTGCAAGTATGCCAGCAGAACATCAGCATTCCGCAACAGCTGTTTCACGACGGCTTCTGCGAGCCGAACCTGCCTGGCCAGAAAGTCACGGTGCAATACGTCGATCAGTGCCCCACCGGCGCCTTCGGCGTGTGCAGCGGCGCCCAGGTGGAAAACATGCCCTACCGCCAAGACATCCACTACTACGGCGTAGCCACCGACGCCGCCTACCTGCAGCCCTACTGCGAACAGAAGAGCCTGGGTAAATGGCTAAAGCCTTGAAGTCAGGCCTCGGCGTACCAGTCGCCAAACGGATCCGGTAGACGCCGCCAGGCTTCGACACCGCTTGCCATTTCCTCATCGTCAAGCAGGCAGGCGTCCAGTTCCGCGTGCAACCGCGCGAAGTCGAGGTTCTGGCCGATAAACACCAGTTCCTGGCGGCAGTCGCCGGTGTCCTCGCGCCATTGCTCGAGAATCACCGCGCGGTCCTCGGCCGCTTCCGGCCACTGCTCGCGCGGCACGAAGCGCCACCAGCGCCCGGCGAAGCCATGGCGCATCAAGCCGCCGGCCTGGTTCCAGCTGCCGGCATCGGTCGGCTTGCTCGCCAGCCAGAAGAAGCCCTTGGAGCGCAGCAGCCGGCCAGCGCCCTGGGGGCTATTGAGGTAGTCGAAGAAGCGCTGCGGGTGGAACGGCCGACGTGCGCGGTAGGCACTCGAGGTGATGCCGTACTCCTCGCTCTCGGCGTGGCTTTCGCCGCGCAACGTCTGCAGCCAACCCGGCGCCTGGGCCGCTCGCTCGAAGTCGAACAGGCCGGTGTCGAGGATCTTGCTCAAGGCGACCTCGCCCATCACCATCGGAATGATCTGCGCCCGCGGGTTCAAGCGCCGCAGGATAGCGGTGAGTTCGTCACGCTCATGGGCGCTGACCAGGTCGATCTTGCTCACCAGCAACACGTCAGCGAACTCCACTTGCTCGATCAGCAGCTCGGTGATGCTGCGCTCGTCGTCTTCACCCAGCGTCTCGCCGCGGCTGGCGAGGCTTTCTGCGGCCTGGTAATCGATCATGAAATTCAACGCGTCGACCACGGTAACCATGGTGTCCAGGCGCGCCTTGTCGGCCAGGCTGCGTCCCAGTTCATCACGGAAGGTGAAGGTCTCGGCCACCGGCAGCGGCTCGGCGATGCCGGTGGACTCGATCAGCAGGTAGTCGAAGCGGCCCTCTTCGGCGAGCTTGGCGACCTCTTCCAGCAAGTCTTCGCGCAGGGTGCAGCAGATGCAGCCGTTGCTCATCTCCACCAGTTTCTCTTCGGCACGGTTGAGGGTCACGTCGCGCTGCACGGCGCTGCCGTCGATGTTGATCTCGCTCATGTCGTTGACGATCACGGCCACGCGCAAGTCTTCGCGGTTGCGCAGGATGTGGTTAAGCAGCGTGCTCTTGCCGGCTCCCAGGAAGCCGGACAGCACAGTAACGGGAAGGCGATGGGGCACGGTAGGATCCTCGGTGCTCCAGTTATGAGGAGTACAGACAGGTTCGGAGCATCAGTATTGTTATGTTATAACAATATGATTCCGCTTGTCATTCACCGAGGTTCCACGTGGAACATTTTAGGCGTGTGGAGTTGCGCAGGGTCTTATCGCGGGCTCGCGCCCGCTCCAACGGGTGTGCGGAGGTTCAGGTGCGCGGTTTCACGGCTCCACAGTTCGCGCCTTTCCACACTGCACGGGTACTCATGCTGCCTTTCTGCTGCTGAGTGCCACTGGCATTGAAGCTGCCGACCACGTTGGTGGTGAACTCGCGATCATTCAGGAACGTAGCCTGCCCAGTGCCCTGGGCGCGCGGGCAAGTAAAGCGGAAGTTCCACACGTTGCCGTTACGTTGGGTGATCTGCTGGGTGCAGCCGGACTTCGGATCCTGCAGCGGGATGTCGTTGCTTTTCACCTGCTCCGCCGTCAGGCAAGTCTGGATGCCATTGCCGCCCACGGTAATGCCTTGGTTGGAAAGGGTCTGCTCGATCATCGCGCGCTGCTCCGGCGCCATATTCTTCAATTGGCCGAGCATGAACTGCATGTCGGGCATGGCGTTGCCATCGACCTGCATGTTGCTGGTGGTCAGTTCCCACAACCCCGGTTGCAGCATTTGCGCTTGGGCCAAAGGCGCCAGCAAGCTGGCGACCAGCGCCACCACCGGTAGACGAATCTTCATGCAAAAACTCCTGATAGAGGCAGCGCCCGGCACTCTACCGGGCGACGTTTAGACGCTGAAAAACCTACGGCGTTGCAGCGCCTGAATAATTAGAGACTTTGGCCGCCGAACGTGGTCTTTTAAAGCAAGCCCCACGAAGTACAGGTCAGGCATGGATTATCACAGCCCCACGTTTTTTTACTACGCTTTCGGCTTCGTACACCTGCTGGGGATAGTCGGCGCCTTGCACGCGGTGTTCACCGTGCGCACGGCCCAAGGAGCGATTGCCTGGGCGCTGTCGTTGCTGTTCATGCCTTACTTCACCCTGATTCCCTACCTGGTGTTTGGCCGTAGCACCTTCGATGGCTATATCGAAGCCCGCCGGCAAGCCAACACAGAAATGCATACCGCCATTGCCGACCTCAACTGGCGCCCCTGGATTGAAGAAGCGATCGCTGCTCGGCGCTCGGAGTCTTACGAATCCCTGCGGGCCATGCGCAAGCTTGGGCGCATGCCGGCGCTGGCGAACAATCAGGTGAGCCTGCTGATCAACGGCGACGCTACCTTCGAGGCCATCTTCGCCGCCATCCGCGAAGCGCAACAAGTCATCCTGATCCAGTTCTTCATTATCAAGGACGACGCCATCGGCCGCCGCCTGCAGCAAGCGCTGCTGGAAAAAGCCTCCCACGGCGTGGAAATCTACGTGCTGTTCGACCAGGTCGGTAGCCATGCCCTGCCCCGGCAGTACGTCGAAACCTTGCGCGATGCCGGGGTCAAGATCCGCGCCTTTGCCACCCGCCGCGGCTGGCTCAACCGCTTTCAGGTCAACTTTCGCAACCACCGTAAAATCGTCGTGGTCGACGGCTTGGTCGGGTTTATCGGCGGCCACAATGTGGGCGATGAATACCTGGGCAGCAACCCGAAGCTGTCACCGTGGCGCGACACTCACGTGAAGATGAGCGGCCCGGTAGTGGCCTCGTTGCAGGAATCCTTCGCTGAAGACTGGTTCTGGGCAGCCCGGCGTTTACCGCCCTTGATTCTGCCGGAAGCCTACCCTGACGAAGGCATGCTGTGCCAGGTGTTGGCCAGCGGCCCCGCCGACCCACAGGAAACCTGCTCCCTGTTTTTCCTGGAAGCCATCCACAGCGCCACGTGGCGCATTTGGATCACCAGCCCGTATTTCATCCCCGATGAGTCGATGCTGGCGGCATTGCGCCTGGCGGTATTGCGCGGTGTGGATGTGCGCATCCTGCTGCCCTCGCGCCCCGACCACAAAATCGTCTACGCGGCCTCGAGCCTGTTCGCCTTCGAAGCCATTCGCGCCGGCGTGCACATCTACCGCTACAGCCCCGGCTTCCTGCACCAGAAGGTGGTGCTGGTGGACGACGAGATCTCGGCGATCGGTAGTGCCAACCTCGACAACCGCTCGTTCCGCCTCAACTTCGAAATCATGCTGCTGACCGTGGACGCCGCCTTCGCCAGCGAAGTGCAGACCATGCTCGAGCGGGACTTCGCCAATGCCCGCCAGGTCACCCTGGCGGACAGCAAGGAAGTGCGCCGCCTGCAAGTGCTGGGCATGCGCATCGCGCGGCTGATCTCGCCTATTTTGTAGCGCTGCGCAGCGCGTCCAGGCTTTGGCCTAGGCATTCGAGGAAGAAATCGTTGTCTTCCACACTGCCCACCGACACCCGCACGTACTGGGTGTAGCCGGCCTCGCGCCAGGCCTTGACGATCACACCGCGCGCGAGCAACTGGTCGCTGACCGCATCGGCCGCGAACGGCGTAGCGAAGAACAGGAAGTTGGCCAGCGACGGCACCGGCTGCACGCCCATGCCCTGCAACGCGGTATTCATCCGCTCGCGCTCGCTGGCCACGTGGGCCAGGGTGCGCTGCAGATGGGCGTCATCCGCCAGCGCCGCAACGGCCGCCACCTGGGCGCCACGGTTGAGGTTGAACGGTGTGCGCAGCCGGTCGATCAAATCGGCCAATACCGCGTCGCTGACTATCCCGTAACCCACCCGCAGCCCCGCCAACGCATAAGCCTTGGACAAGGTCCGCAACAACACCCACGGCTTGCCGCTGGCTTCCAGCAGCGCCAGGCAATCCGGGTACCCGGGCGCCGACTGCGCATATTCGAAGTAGGCTTCGTCGAACACCAGCAAGGTCTGTGGCCCGAGGCTATCGACGATGCGCTGCAACTCTCCGGCGCTGAGTGCGCAGCCCACCGGATTCGATGGGCAGGAGAACATCAGCAGGCGCGTGCGTGGCGACAAGGCGGCCACCAACCCATCGACGTCAATGCGCATATCGGCGGTCATCGGCACGCCGACCACTTCGGCGCCCACCGCTTGGGGATACAGAATGTGCAAGCCGAAGGACGGCAGCACGGTCACCACCTCGTCACCATGGTCGAGGAACACGCGGCTGATGATCGCCAGCAAATCCTCGGAGCCGTTGCCGAACACCAGGCGGTTGGGTTCCACACCCAGCTTTTCACCCAGAGCGAGGCGCAGCTCGGTGCAGTTCGGATCCGGGTACAGGCCCACTTGCAGCGCTTCCGCCTGCAAGGCGCTGATCACGCTTTGCGAGGGCCCGAAGTGGTTCTCGTTGCTGCCCAGCTTGGCGATGCGCTCCAGGCCGAAGCGCTGGCGCACGGCTTCGATGGAAAGCCCGGCGTTGTAACTGGCCAGGGCGCGAACTTCGCGGCGGGCCAAGGCGTGCAGCCAATGGTGATCGGTCATTGCGCAATCTCGCGGGAAATGAAAGGTTGATAAGACGTTAACCGAGTGCGGTGCAGCAGCTGAGAGGCATCCAGGTCGTCGATGTTGGCGCAGCCCAGCAGGTTCATTGCCAGGCGCAATTCCTGGCCGAGCAGGTCCAGCGCATGGCCTGCGCCCTGCTCGCCGCCGACGGCCACGCCGTACAAGGTAGCGCGGCCCAGCAGCACGGCGTCTGCGCCCAACGCGCAGGCCTTGAGTACATCACTGCCACGGCGGATGCCACCATCGAACAGGATGGCCAGTTTGCCGCGCACGGCGGCGGTGATCGCGGGCAGCACCTCGATGCTGGCCGGCGACGTATCCAACTGGCGACCGCCGTGGTTGGTCACCACGATGCCATCCAGCCCCAACTGCACGGCGCGCTCTGCATCCGCCGGGTGCATCACGCCCTTGAGCACCAGGTTGCCTTTCCAACGCTCGCGCAGGCGCGCCAAGGCTTCCCAATCCAGGCCGGTGTCCATCTGCTGGGTGATGAATTGCACTGCGCCTGCGGCGTTGCGTGCGTCGGGGGGCAAATAAGGGTTGAGGTTGCCGAGGCTCGGCATGCCGCTGGGCCAAAGGGCCTGGCGCATCCAGCGCGGGTGGCGCAGCACGTCGAACTTGTTGCGCCAGGTCAGCACCCGCGGGCGCACGAAATTGCGTTTGTCCCACTCGCGGTTGCCGAGCATCACCGCGTCCGACGTCAGCACCAGGGTATTGACCCCCACCGCCTCGGCGCGGCTGAGCAGGTCATCCTGAATACGGGCTTCGCGCATGCAGTACAGCTGGAACCACAGATTCACCCCAGGCACTGCGGCGGCGATCTGCTCCATGGAACTGGTCGACACCGTGCTCAGGCAGATGGGCAGTCCCCGAGCCGTGGCGGCCCTGGCCAGATGGATATCGGCGTCGCGGTACAACATGGCGTTGTAACCGGTCGGGCCGATCATCATCGGCGTGGCGAACGAATGCCCCAATACCTTGCGTGCGGTGCTCGGCGTGTTGCAAGGCACCAGGGTTTTGGGCAGCAGGCCGATGTCACCGAATGCCGAAGTATTCAGCGCCAGGGTGCGCTCGTCATCGGCACCGCCCGCCAGGTATTCCCAGGTGAAATGCGGCAACCGGCGCCGCGCCAGCGCAGCGAGCTCGGCCACGCTGCGGGCACGCAGGCAATCGGTTCCGGTGTAAAAACGTCGCATCGGCAAGCGGCTCGCTCAGAGGTTGAAAGGACAAGGCGTAAAAGCTGTATATACCGGTAAAGCAAGTTGCAGACCAGCCAGTACCACAGGCCCCAATGGGCCCATACAGGCCGGCAAGCAACCGAAGTGGACTGACCAGCGGTCGGGCAACTCACGCACTTTTTTGGCCCGCCGATGGCCCGCACGCCCATTATCAGCGCGGTTTCACAGGAGTCTTGCACTGTAAAACGCTAACGGCAACTAGATGTTGCAGATACCGATAGCAAAGGCTGCTAAGGTTTTTTCACCGCCAGGGAAATGAATCGGCACATAACCTGCTTACCTGTATATACCAGTCAAGATGGCTGTGCCGAACCGGGCCGTACCCATACCTCTCAATACAAAGCGAGATCTGTCATGAGTCAGCTGCTGAAGAACGGAATGCGAAACGTACTGGGTGCATGTGCGCTGGCAATGGCCATCGGGGCCGTGGCCGCCGAGCCTACCTCCGGGTTGAAACCCGAAGCAGGGACCTTCAAGGTCGGCGTCGAGCCTTGGTTGGGCTACGGCCAGATCCACGTAGCAGCGGCCCATGACCTGTTCAAGAAAGCCGGCCTGAGCGGCGTCGACGTGGTCAACTTCAGCGAAGACAAAGACATCAACGCCGCCCTCGCCAGCGGCCAGATCGACGGCGCCACCATCGCCACCCACACCGCCATGGGCATGGTCGCCGCCGGCCTGCCGGTCAAGATCGTGCTGCTGCTGGACCAAAGCATCACCGCCGACGCCATCATCGCCGCGCCGGAAATCAAGTCCATCAAGGACCTGAAAGGCAAGGAAGTGGCGTTCGAAGAAGGCACCACCAGCGACATCCTCCTGCACAGCGCCCTGGCCAAGGCCGGCATGCCGTGGAGCGACATCAAGCCCGTACCGATGCCCGCCGCCAACGCCGGCAGCGCCCTGATCGCCGGCCGCGTACCCGTGGCCGTGACCTACGAGCCCTACCTGAGCGCCGCCAAGCAGCAGAACCCCAAGGTCAACATGCTCTACAGCGGCAAGGATGACCCAGGCGTGATCTCCGACGTGCTGGTGGTGCGCGAAGAAGTGCTGGAACAGCGCCCTGGCCAGGTGATGGCCATGATCAAGGCCTGGGACGCAGCGCTCAGCCACTACAAGGCCAACACCAAGGCTGACCGCGACGTGATCGCCAAGGCTGTGGGCTCGCCACCGGAAGACCTGGCCACTGCCTTCGACGGCGTGCAGTTCTACTCCCTGGCCGACAACCAGAAACAGCTGACCGGTAGCTTCACCAGCGAAACCTTCCCGCACATCCTGAAATCGGCCTCGGCCGCCGGGCTGGTGCCAGTCCCGGTAGAGGCGTCGAAAATCATCGACGCCCGCTTCGTGCAGGCGCTGAAGTAATCGCCTTTCAGTCATGACCATGGCCGGCGCCGCCCTGTGCGCCGCCGGCTACACGTTACACAGCAGGAAGAGTCACCGTGAATAGCACCCAAGGCCTCAACGCTGCAGCACCCCGACGGCGCAAGCGCGGCAAGCTGTTCGTCATCGGCCGCCAGCCGGAACGCACCGGCTACCTGACCATCGCCATCGGCGTATTCGTATTGTTGGCCGCGGGTTGGTGGGCCGCCACCAACCTGGGCCTGGTGTCGCCCATCTTTCTGCCCAGCCCGCAAGCGGTGGGCAACCGCCTGGCCAAGCTGGCGGCGGACGGCACCCTGTGGACCGACCTCAAGGTCAGCCTGTACCGCATCGCCATCGCTTTCGCGATTTCTTCGCTGATGTCCATCGTCATCGGCGTGCTGGCCGGTTGCTACGGCTTCTGGAAGGCCTCCATCGAGCCCTTCGTCGACTTCGTGCGCTACATGCCGGTGGTGGCCTTCGTGCCCCTGACCATCCTTTGGAGCGGCACCGGCGACGTGCAGAAATTCCTCATCATCTGGATGGGCACCTTCTTCCAGCAGGTGCTGATGGTCATGGACTCGGTCAAGCGCGTGCCCACCGACTTCGTCGGCCTGGGCCGCACCCTGGGCATGAGCGACCGTCGCATCCTGATCAAGATTGTCCTGCCCAGCGCCTTCCCCGGCATCTGGGATGCCCTGCGCATCAGCCTGGGCTGGGCCTGGACCTGGCTGGTGCTGGCCGAACTGGTGGCCTCCACTTCCGGCTTGGGCTACCGCATCACCGTGTCGCAACGGTTCTTCCAGACCGACACCATCATCGGCTACATCCTGCTGCTGGGCGTGCTCGGGCTGATCACCGACCAGGCCATGCGCGCCGCCGAGAAAGTCCTGTTTCGCTACAACCGGAGGCGCCCATGAGCACCCTGACCATGCAAGGGCTGAGCAAGACCTTCGTCACCGGCAAGCAGCACAAACAGGTGCTCAAGGGTATCGACCTGACTCTGGCCGACAACGAGTTCGTGTCCATCGTCGGTACCTCGGGCTGCGGCAAAAGCACCTTGCTGTCGATCGCCGCCGGGCTGGAGGACTATGACGACGGCCGCGTGGCGGTCGACGACGTCCTTATCGATGGTCCCGGCATGGACCGCGGCGTCGTGTTCCAGTCCTACACTCTGTTGCCTTGGCTGACCGCGCGGCAAAACGTCGAGTTCGCCCTCAAGGCCGCTGGCCGCGGCGCCAAGGAATGCCGCGAGATCGCTGACGAACACTTGGCGCTGGTCAACCTCAGCAATGCCGCCGATGCCTTTCCCAACGAGCTGTCGGGCGGCATGAAGCAACGCGTAGCCATCGCCCGGGCGCTGTCGTACCGGCCGAAGATCCTGCTCATGGACGAACCCTTCGGCGCCCTCGATGCCATGACGCGCCGGCAGATGCAGGAACTGCTGACCCAGGTGTGGGAAACCCACCGCCTGACGGTGATGTTCGTGACCCACGACGTCGAAGAGGCGGTGTTCCTCTCCGACCGCATCGTGGTGATGGGCATCGGCCATATCAAATGTACCTACGACGTGCACCTGCCCCGCCCCCGCCATGAAGAGCTGGCCGGCAGCGCCGAATTCATCGACCTGCAGCGCCAGGTGCTGCGCTCCATCCGTAGCCAGGAGCCCGCGCGGGCCTGACCTTTTTCGCTTATTCAGAGGTTCACCATGAAACAGCCAACGTTCCACGACCTCAGCAACGCCAGCGCCCTGCCCGTCGAACTGTTCAAGCGCACCGAGGCCGACCTGTCGTTCTTCGTCGAGAAGGTCAAGCCGATCATCGAAGCCGTGCGCACCGAAGGCGACGCCGCGCTCAAGCGCTTCGCGCGCGACTTCGACAAGGTCACCGCTGAAGACATGGTGGTGCGCGCCGAGGAAAGCGAATTCGACGCCGCCTTCGCACGCATGGACCCAGCCGTAGTCGAGTCGATCAAATACGCCGCGGAAAACATCTTTGCCTTCCACGAAGCGCAGAAGCCCGAAGAGATGTGGCTGAAGGAAATGCGCCCCGGTGCCTTCGCCGGCGACCGCCACGTGCCCATCGATTCGGTGGCCTGCTACGTACCGCGCGGCAAGGGCTCGTTTCCCAGCGTGTTGCTGATGACCACCATCCCCGCCGTCGTCGCCGGTGTTCCACGCGCGGTGGTGATCACCCCGCCCGGCCCGGACGGCAAGGTCGATGACGCCACCCTGGTGGCCGCGCGCCTGGTCGGCATCAAGGAAGTCTACAAATGCGGCGGCGCCCAGGGCGTGGCAGCCGTCGCCTACGGCACCGAAAGCGTGCCCAAGTGCCTGAAGATCGTCGGCCCCGGCAGCCCGTGGGTGGTCGCCGCCAAGCGCCAGCTGTCGAACCTGATCGACCCCGGCGTGCCGGCTGGCCCCAGCGAAAGCCTGATCCTGGCCGACGATACCGCCAACGGTGAACTGGCGGCCCTGGACCTGCTGATCGAATCCGAACACGGCCCGGACTCTTCGGCCTATCTGGTGACCAGCAGCCGCGCCGTGGCCGAAGCCGCCATCGCCGCCCTGCCGAAACTCTGGGCGCAGATCGATCCAAAACGTGCCGAGTTTTCCCAGGCTGTACTGTGCGGCGACCACGGCGGCATCGTCCTGACCAAGGACTTCGACACCGCCATCGAATTCGTCAACGAGTACGCGCCCGAGCACTTGGAAATCCTCGCCGAAGAACCCATGGCGACCATGACCCGCATCCGCAATGCCGGGGAAATCCTGCTAGGCAACTACACTCCGGTGACCCTCGGCAACTTCGTGCTCGGCCCCAACGCCGTACTGCCTACCAACGCCGCTGCCAAGACCAATGGCCCGCTCTCGGTGTTCGACTACATGAAGCGCATCTCGGTGGGCTACGTGACCCGCGCCGGCTATCCACAGCTGGCGGAAAAGGCCCACGGCTTTGCCGTGTACGAAGGTTTCAGCGCCCACGCCCTGGCGGTGTCGCCACTGCGCCTGCAGATTATCGACGGCAAGTGACCACAGCCTGCCGTCGCTGGGAGATCCAACATGCAAGCCATACGTTTCCACGGCAAAGGCGACCTGCGCCTTGAGAGCATCCCGGCCCCGGCCGCGCCACCGCCGGGGTTCGTGACCCTGGCGGTACGGGCCGCAGGCATCTGCGGCTCGGACCTGCACAACTTCCGCACCGGCCAGTGGATTTCCCACCTGCCGGTGACCCCAGGCCACGAGTTCTGCGGGGTGATTACTGCGCTGGGCGACGGCATCGAAGGCTTCGCCCTCGGCGAGCGGGTGGTGGTCGATTCCCGCGCCAACTGCGGGCACTGCGACTACTGCCTGCGCGGTGAAGGCAACCTGTGCCGGCACATGGGCTTCGTCGGTGAAGTGTGCGATGGTGGCTTTGCCGAACAGAGCAACCAACCGGTGCATCGCCTGTTGAAGGTGCCAGAAGGCATCTCCGATGCCGTCGCCGCCCTCGCCGAACCCCTCGGTGTGGCACTGCGCGTGCTGTCACGCCTGCAAGCGGCGCCGGGCGAACCCGTTCTGATTGCGGGTGGCGGCCCGATCGGCGGCCTGGCGGCATTGCTGCTGCGGGAACTGGACCAGCGCCAGGTGCTGCTGGTTGAACGCAACTCGCAGCGTGCGGCGCTGCTGCAACGGGTCGCCGGCGTGATTCCGGTGCCGCTGGACGCCGGGCTGATCCTGGAAACCTGCGGCGGCCGCGAACCGCGCTACTGCATCGAAGCCACCGGCTCGGGCATCGTCCTCAACCAGTTGGTGCACAGCATCGCCTCCGGTGGCCGCATCGCCATGGTCGGGCTGTTCCATGGTGATACGGTGGTCAACACCAACGCCCTGGTGGAGCGGGAAATCGACCTGGTGGGGTGCAGCGTGTTCCGCGACGAGCAGCGCCAGGCCGTGGAACTGCTTCCACGCCTGGCCAGCAAGCTTGAGCAGTTGATCACCGCGCCCATCAGCCTCGACCAGGTGATGGCGGCGTACGATCGCCTGCAGGGCGGCGACAGCGACAAGCTCAAGACCATCATCCAGCCATAAGGACCGAGCCATGCTTGCGCGCTTTTCCCTCGAGGGCCAGGTTGCCCTGGTCACCGGCGCTTCCCGCGGCATCGGCCTGGCGCTGGCCAAGGCCTTGGCCGAAGCCGGCGCGAAGGTCGTATTGGCCGCCCGTGACGGCGCCACCCTGGCCACCGCCCAGGCCGAGATCGAAGCCAGTGGCGGCCGTTGCGCGACGCTGGTGATGGACGTGGCCGATACCGCTTCACGCAGCAACGCCTTCGCCGAACTGCAAGCCCGCGAGGGCCGCCTGGATATCCTGGTGAACAACGCCGGCATCGAACAGGTCAAGCCGTCGCTGGAACTGGACGAAGCCACTTGGGACCGCATCGTCGATACCAACCTCAAGGGCGCGTTCTTCTGCGCCCAGGCCGCTGCACAGCTGATGCAAACCAGTGGCGGCGGCAGCATCCTCAACCTCTGCTCACTGACCAGCGAAGTCGGCGTCCCCGGCGCCACGCCCTACGGCGCATCGAAATCCGGCCTGCTGGGCATGACCCGCGCCCTGGCCACCGAGTGGGCCGCCCTCGGCATTCGCGTCAACGGCATCGGCCCCGGCTATTTCCGTACCGAGCTGACCGAGGTGTTCTACCAGGACGCCGCCTGGCGCGAGCGCATGCAGGCCAAGATTCCCCTCGCACGCTTCGGCAACCTCGACGACCTGGCCGGCGCCGCGATCTTCCTCTGCTCGCCCGCCGCCAGCTACGTGACCGGCCAAGTGCTGTACGTCGACGGCGGCTACCTCGCCAGCATCTGACCCAAGGACCTCATCATGACCGCCCCCCTGCAACCCCTCGCCGCCCAGGCCCGCACCCTCGCCCGCAGCGGCGACTGGGCCGGTGCCCGCGCCTGCCTGCTGCAACTGGCCAGCGAAGTGATCGGCGTGCCCGCCAGCGACCTGACCATCAACCGCGACCAGTACAGCCTCAACTCCCTCAACGGCCGGGTGGCCCTCGACGATGGCCGCCAACTGTTCTTCAAGTACCACAACGAAGAAGGCGAAGATAAAACCATCGAGGAGTACTACAACGCCGAGTTGCTGCGCGAAGCGGGTTACCGCGTGGACGTGCCGCTGTATGCCTGCGGCGAGCCGGGCCGGCAGATTTTGTTCTACGCGTTGCGCAGCGACAAGCGCCTGGCCGATGCCTGCCGCGATATCGAAGAGCGCGCCGCCTGGGATGAAATCGCACCCTTGGTGCAGGCCCAGCGCGAATACGACGAAGAAGGCTTGGCCGGTGCGTTGAGAACCCTGTTGCCGGGCGATGTCGAGCAGGTGTGCAAGGAACCGGTTCATCAGCTATTCCACCACCGTTTAGTGGGTGCCGGGGCCGAGCCTGGCTTCGGTGGCCGCGTGGAACGTTTCTACGTGGGCAAGCGCTTCAAGTTCCCGGATGCCGAGCTGCCATGGGAAACCCTCAAGGACCTGCGCTGGACCATCAACGGCATCCCCTATGCCCACACCCTTGCCGAACTGTTCCACGAAAGCGGCCAGCGCCTGAGCCCTGAACGCCTCGCCGACCACGGCGTGGTCACCGCCCATGGCGATGCCCACAATGCCAACGTCTGGTATGAAACCCCGGCAGGCGAAGCGCCACGCCTGGTGAGCTTCGACCCCGCCTTCGCCGGCCGGCAGATCCCAGCGCTGCTCGCCGAGATCAAGGCCACCTTCCACAACATCTTCGCCCACCCACTATGGCTATACGAACCCAGCCGCGTGGCCGAGCATTACAAGATCAAGGTGTGGATAGAAAACGAGATGTTCCACGTGGAACATGATTGGCATTTGACCCCCCTGCGCCGTGAATTCCTCGACAGCAAGCGCGACCTTTACTGGCGCCCACTGCTTGATGAATTGCGCTCTCGCGGCTGGTTGCCAGAGGATTGGCAACGGGTGATGCGTTTAGCGATCTTCTGCTGCCCAACGCTGGTACTCGACCTGCGCGACGGTGGTGGCAGCGGCCACACCGCCCACAGTTCGGCGCTAGGGCTGGCGATCGCCATCATGTGCGGCAGCACACCGACAGCGGGCACCGACGTGCTCGCGGACTTTTTCGCCGAGCTGGCATAAGCCCAAACCCGGTGGGCGCACGACATGCCGTTGCGCCCACCCTATTCGCAATAAAGCACTTTCCAGACCGCCATTTATGGCCGCTTCGCCTCGCCACATCCCAGTAGATTAAGCCGACAGGGTTCCACAGAGCACCCCGCTGCTTGCCTTCCTATCTGCCCAATCACCGGGAGTCCGTATGACCGCAATCAGTACTCGCACCTTGCAATGGGCCAGCGTCGCCCTGCTCTCCAGCTGCGCCAGCCTGGCCATGGCTGAAGAGATTACCTTCGTCTCCCAAGGTGGGGCTTACCAGGAAGCGCAGAGCAAGGCGATCCTCGAACCGGCCGCCAAGCAGCTCGGCCTCACCCTGAAACAAGACAGCTCGCCCAAGGCCTACCCGATCATCAAGACCCAGATCGAAAGCGGCAAGGTGACCTGGGACGTCGTCGACCTGCCCACCGGTGATTGCATCCGCGGCGAGAAAGAAGGCCTGTTCGAGAAGCTCGACCCCGCGCTGATTCCCAACCTCGCCCAGTTCCCCGCCGACCTCAAGGATGACTACAGCGTCGGCTACATCAGCTACTCCACCGTACTCGCCTACCGCACCGACACCTTCAAGGACGGCAAGCCTGCGCCGCACACCTGGGCCGATTTCTGGGACACGAAGAAATTCCCCGGCGCGCGCTCGCTGCGCAACCTGCCCCGCCCGACCCTGGAAATCGCCTTGATGGCCGACGGCGTCGCGCCCGACAAGCTCTACCCGCTGGACGTCGACCGCGCCTTCAAGAAGCTCGAGCAGATCAAGCCCCATATCGCCACCTGGTGGACCTCGGGCGGCCAGTCGGCGCAGTTGATCAGCGACGGTGAAGTCGACATGATCCAAGCCTGGAACGGCCGCATCACCGCCGTGCAAGCCGACGGCGCACCGGTGGCCTTCGACTACAACCAGGGCGTGCTGGAAACCAACTCGCTGTGCGTGCTCAAGGGCACCCCGCACAAAGCCGCCGCCATGAAGTTCGTCAACGCCGCCATCAGCGCCCCGCTGCAAGCCGCGCTGCCGATGATCATCGACTACGGCCCGCTCAACCCCGAGGCGTTCAAGACCGGCACCATCCCCGCCGAGCGCGCGGCCAAGCTGCCGTCGGCGCCGGAAAACATGTCGCGCCAGGCACTGCTGGCTGCCAAGTGGTGGGCTTCCGATGCCGGCGTGAAGGCCGAAGAACGCTGGCTGGCCTTCGTTCAGGCGAAGTAGCCGCCCCACCGCCAAGGCAGGACATGCCGTGAGCCGCCCCGAATTCGCTATAAAGCGCTTCGGGGCAGGCCAACTATGGCCGCTTCGTCCGTCGCCACCTCGTACATTAGAACGCTAGCGTCCTACCTCGTTCTGCCCTTTCCGGGAGACTCCCATGTCCAATGCTTATCTCGCCCATCAGTCGGACAGCCCCGAGCGCCAGCCGCCACAGACCAGCGCCGCCGCCCTTGCCCGCGAGGAACGCAAGGAAGACACCACCATGCTGCTGTTGCTGCTGCCGGCATTGATCATGGTCGGGCTGCTGCTGATCCTGCCCATGTGCTGGCTGGCGGTGCAATCGGTACAGACCGAAGACGGCTTCTCCCTGGCCAACTACATCCGCATCTTCCAGGAAGGCATCTACTGGGAAACCTTCGCCCTGACCTTCAAGATCAGCTTCCTGGTTACCGTGCTGTCGATTCTGCTCGGCTTCCCCATCGCCTACGCCGCCTCGCGGGCGCAAGGCTTCTGGGCCAACCTGATTCTGGTCTGCGTGATCATCCCCTTCTGGACCAGCGTGCTGGTGCGCTCCTACGCCTGGCTGGTGTTGCTGCAGCGCAAGGGCTTGGTCAACCAGACCCTCATGGACCTGGGCATCATCGACCAGCCCCTGAACCTCATGCACAACACCACCGGTACAGTGATCGGCACCCTGCACGTGATGCTGCCGTTCATGGTGCTGCCGCTGTACTCGGTCATGAAGAAGATCCCCCAAGACCTGCTGCAAGCCTCCGAAAGCCTAGGCGCCAAGCCCTTCTATACCTTCCGCCGGGTGTTCCTGCCGATGGCGGCGCCGGGCGTGATGGCCGGCTCTATCCTGGTGTTCGTGATCTGCCTGGGCTTCTTCATCACCCCGGAGCTGCTGGGCGGCGGCCGTACCATCCTGGTGTCGATGCTGGTGCAGCGCAACGTCGAGCTCTACCACGCCTGGGGCGCCGCCAGCGCCGTGGGGTTGGTGCTGCTGGCCGTGGTGTTCCTGATTTTCTGGGGCATCAACAAGTTCATCCCGATCGAACGCATCCTGGGAGCGCGCTGAATGAACACCCTCGCCAACCTGCGCCAATTGCGCGTGTCCCACGTGGTCTTCACCCTGGTGGTGGCCGCGATCCTGCTGTACCTGATCATCCCCGTGCTGATCGTGGTGCCGATGTCGTTCTCCGAGGCGCGCTTCCTGCAGTTCCCGCCCAAGGAATGGTCGCTGCGCTGGTACGAGGCGTTCTTCCACAGCGCCGAGTGGATGTCGGCGGCGCGGGTCAGCCTGATCACCGCCTTCGCCACCATGGTGGTCAGCCTGCCCATCGGCATGGCGGCGGCCTATGCCATCAACGCCTCCAGCCTGCGCATCGTGCGCACCCTGCAGATCATCCTGCTGTTGCCAATGATGGTGCCGATCATCCTGATCGCCGCCGGGGTGTTCTTCGTCTACGCGCGGGTCGGGCTGATCAGCACCATGACCGGCTTGATCATGGCGCACATCATGCTGGCGCTGCCCTACGTGATCATCGCCCTGCTGGCCGGGCTGCGCAATTTCGACATGTCCCAGGAAATGGTCGCTCGCAGCCTGGGCATGAACCGCTTCCGCGCCTTCATGGCGGTGACATTGCCGCAGATCAAGCCGAGCCTGGTGTCGGCCACGCTGTTCGCCTTCATCACCTCGCTGGATGAAACCGTAGTGGCGCTGTTCATTTCCGGCGGCGACAACCAGACCCTCACCAAGCGCATGTTCACCGCCCTGCGCGACGAGATCGACCCGACCATCGCCGCCATCAGCTCCCTGCTGATTTTCGCCTCGCTGCTGCTGGTGGTCATCGCCGGCCGCAGCAAGGGCAAGGCGCGCTAGCGCTCAGGCGCCAGGCACAACCTGCTGCCTGGCGCCGCGATTCAGCAGCAAACACCCGTCCCACCGGCCATCTCGGCATCGGCCGCTGGCCGGGCGTTTTTACAATGTAGCCATCGTCCCGAACCGCACAGGCTTTGCCATCATGTTGAAAACCACCCTGCGTGACCCTTCCCTGCTGGCTGAACGCGCGTACGTCAACGGCCAGTGGATCACTGCCGATGACGGCGTGACCCTCGACGTGACCAACCCCGCCGACGGCAGCGTGATTGCAACGGTGCCGGCGCTGCTCGCCGCCGAAACCCGCCGCGCCATCGAAGCCGCCGAAACCGCGTTCGTCAGCTGGCGCGAAGTACCCGCCGCTGAGCGCGCGCGGCTTTTGGAAGTCTGGTTCCAGTTGATCATGGCCAACCAGGAAGACCTGGCCCTGATCATGACCGCCGAGCAAGGCAAGCCGCTGACCGAGTCCCGTGGCGAGATCGCCTACGGCGCCAGCTTCGTCAAATGGTTCGCCGAGGAAGCCCGGCGCATCTACGGCGACACCATCCCCTCGCCCAGCGCCGACCGCCGTATCCTGGTGCTCAAGCAGCCGATCGGCGTGGTCGCGGCGATCACGCCTTGGAACTTCCCCAACGCGATGATCACCCGCAAGTGCGCCCCGGCCCTGGCCGCGGGTTGCCCGGTGCTGGTCAAGCCCTCGGAGATGACGCCGCTGTCGGCCTTGGCACTCGCCGTGCTGGCCGAGCGCGCCGGCATTCCCCCGGGCGTGTTCAACGTGCTGACCGGCTTGCCGGCCGGTATCGGCAGCGAAGTCACCAGCCACCCCGCAGTGCGCAAGCTGTCGTTCACCGGCTCGACCCGGGTCGGCCAGATGCTCATGAGCCAGTGTGCGCCCACCATCAAGCGCCTGAGCCTGGAGCTGGGCGGCAACGCGCCCTTTATCGTGTTCGACGACGCCGACCTCGACCTGGCCATCGCCGGGGTGATGCAAAGCAAATTCCGCAACGCCGGGCAGACCTGCGTGTGCGCCAACCGCATCCTGGTGCAGGCCGGCGTCTACGACGCCTTCGCCGAGCGCTTGAAGGCCGCCGTGGCCCAGCTGAAGGTCGGCGACGGCCTGGCGGAAGGCGTGACCATCGGCCCGCTGATCAACGCCGCCGCCGTCGACAAGGTTAACCGCCACATCGGCGACGCGCTGGCAAAAGGCGCCAGCTTGGTGATCGGCGGCCGCCCCACCGGTGATGGTCTCTACGTGCAACCCACGGTATTGCGCGACGCCAGCGCGGAGATGCTGCTGGCCAACGAAGAAACCTTCGGCCCCGTCGCCCCGCTGTTCCGTTTCGATACCGAAGAACAAGCCCTGGCTTTGGCCAACGCCACGCCCTACGGGCTGGGTGCCTACTACTTCACCCAGGACATGCGCCGCGCCTGGCGCGTCGGCGAGCGCCTGGAGTTCGGCATGGTCGGCCTCAATACCGGGATCATCTCCATGGAAGTGGCGCCCTTCGGCGGCATGAAGCAATCGGGCACCGGCCGCGAAGGCTCCAAATACGGCCTGGACGAGTTTCTCGAGATCAAGGCCTGGCACATCGGCGGCCTCGGCTGACAGTCGCCTGACAATGTGCGGCACGGCCCCCCGCGCACGGCAGAAGCTGTTCCCGCGCGGGGCCAAAACGGCACGAACGGGGCCATGGCCTGTGTTCAGATGGCTGCAGCCCTTTCCAGCATTTCCCGCTCCGCACAGGAGGACACGTCATGAAATTCACTGAAGGTTTCGAGTCGGTCAGCGTCAACCAGGTGAGCAAGCACTACGGCAGCCTGAAAGCGCTGAACAACGTCAGCCTCAAGGTCGAGGCTGGCGAGTTCATGTCGCTGCTGGGCCCCTCGGGCTCCGGCAAGACCACCCTGCTGAGCATCCTCGGCGGCTTTATTCGGGTCAGTTCCGGCAGCATTTTATTCGGTGAGCGCGACGTCACCTTGATGCCGCCGCACAAACGTGAAATCGGCGTGGTGTTCCAGAACTACGCACTGTTCCCGCACATGACCGTGGGCGAAAACGTCGCCTTCCCCCTGCGCGCCCGTGGCGAAAGCCCGGCCAAGAGCCGCGACCGGGTCAAACAGGCCCTGGCCACCGTCGAACTGAGTGGCTACGAAGAGCGTTCCATTGCAGCCCTTTCCGGCGGCCAGCGCCAGCGCGTGGCACTGGCCCGGGCGATCGTCTTCGAGCCCAAACTTATTTTGATGGACGAGCCACTGTCGGCCCTCGACAAGCAGCTGCGCGAAACCATGCAGATCGAGCTGCGCGCCCTGCACAAGCGCCTCGGCGCAACCATGATCTACGTAACCCACGACCAGCGCGAAGCCCTGACCATGAGCGACCGTATCGCCATCATGCGTGGCGGCCAGCTGGTACAGGTCGATACCCCGCGGCGCCTGCACGATCACCCCTCGGATGACTTCGTCGCCAGCTTCATCGGCGAAAGCACCCTGGTGCCGCTGCAACGGGGCAGCGACAACGGCGTGAGCCTGGGCCGCACCGCCTTGCGCACCACGCGGCCGATCCCCAGCAGCGGCGATGTGTTCCTCGCCCTGCAGTCGGAAAAACTGCTGCTGGACAGCGACAGCGCCGGCCCGGAATGGAACCGCCTGCGCGGCCGCGTCGCCGACATCGTGTTCCAGGGTGAAAGCCTGAAGGTGTTCGTCGACCTCGAAGACGGACCCACCGTCAGCCTGCGCCAGCCCAGCCACCACGAAGGCAACCTCAGCCTGCCACCGATTGGCGCGCCGATGCTGATGCGCCTGCACCCCGAAGACACCATCGTCGTACCCCGCGCCAACGCTTGAGCCGCCCCGGCCTTCACGGAGACTGAAATGAATTCTGCACTGACCGAAAACCAACGCCTGCTGGCCCTGCGCGAGCAACACATACCCCGCGGCATCGCCACCGCCCACCCGCTGGTGGCTGCCCGCGCCGAGGGTGCGCAACTGTGGGACGTGGATGGCAAGCGGTACCTGGACTTCGTCGGTGGCATCGGTGTACTCAACGTCGGCCACAATCACCCGCGTGTGGTGGAAGCCGTGCGCCGCCAGGTGGGCGAGATCTCCCACGCCAGCTTCCAGGTAGTGGCTTACGAGAACTACATCCAGGTCGCCGCGCGTCTGAATGCACTGGTCGGTGGCGACGAGCACTACAAGACGGTGCTGTTCACCTCCGGCGCTGAAGCCGTGGAAAACGCCATCAAGATCGCCCGCGGCCACACCAACCGCACCGGGGTGATCTCCTTCCGTGGCGGCTTCCACGGCCGCACGCTGCTGGGCGTGACCCTCACCGGCATGAGCCAACCCTACAAGCAGAACTTCGGCCCCTTCCCGGCCGAGGTGTACCACGCTACCTACCCGAACGAGTACCGCGGCATCAGCAGTGAAGCCGCGCTGGCCGACCTCGACGAACTGTTCGCCACCGACGTGGCGCCCGACCGGGTCGCCGCCATCATCATCGAGCCGGTGCAAGGCGACGGCGGCTTCCTGGCCGCGCCCAAGGCGTTCCTGCAGGGGCTGCGCGAGCGCTGCGACCAGCATGGCATCGTGCTGATCCTCGACGAAATCCAGGCCGGTTTCGGCCGCACGGGTACCATGTTCGGCTTCCAGCATGCCGGCATCCAGCCCGACCTGGTGACCGTGGCCAAGAGCCTGGCCGGCGGCATGCCGCTGTCGGGCGTGGTCGGCCGCGCCGCGATCATGGACGCCCCCACCCCCGGTGGCCTGGGCGGTACCTATGGCGGTAACGCCGTGGCCTGCGCCGCCGCGTTGGCAGTGCTCGAGCTGTTCGACAGCGAAGACCTGCTGGCCCAGGGCGAGCAGCGCGCCGCGCAACTGCGCGACGGCCTGCTGGCCCTGCAAAAGCGCTACCCGCGGATCGGCGACGTGCGCGGCCTGGGCTTCATGCTGGCCATCGAAATGGTTGCCGACGACGCCAGGCACAGCCCCGATGCGGCGCTGGCGCAGAAGGTCATCGACGAGGCACGCCAGGCCGGCCTGCTGGTGATCAAGTGCGGCGTGCACCGCAACGTGGTGCGTTTCCTCGCGCCGTTGGTGACCACCACCGAACAGGTGGCAGAAGCCTTGCAGATGCTCGAAAAAGCCCTGGCGGCGGCCTGCTGACCCGCAGCGCCACGCGGCCCGCTACCCGCGGGCAAGGAACAGGAACATGGCGCCGCACACCCGTGCCGCGCCAGTGCGGAGCGCAACATGAAAGTCACCCAGTACAAGGCATTGGGCTTTTCCTTCGGCACCCTGGTTGACCGCGAACGGGGCATCCTCGATGGCCTGCGACCGTTGGCAGTGCAAAGCGACACCCCGCCCAGCGACGCGCAACTGCTGGGTGCCTACCGCCAGGAGGCGCAAGCCTTGGGCAACGCCAGCACGCCGCTGAGCCAGGGCGCTTTCCATGGCCAGCTGTACCAACGGGTGGCGCAGCACTTGCATATCATTCCAGGTTGGGACGAGAGCGTTGCCTTCGGTAACTCTCCGGCCCAGTGGCCCATATTCGAGGACGCCCCGGGGGCCTTGCAGTACCTGAGCAAGTTCTATCGGTTGCTGCTGATCGCTCCACCCCAGGGTATCGACGTACGCACCCTGACCCAGCGCTTGCCGGTGGCGTTCGACGCCATCATCGAGCCCAGCAGCGACGCCTGGCATGCCAGCCTGGATGACGCCCTGCATGGCCTGGGCCTGGAGCGCACGGAACTGTTACCGGTGCGCAGCACGGAAGCCGACGACCCCTGGGACCAGCGGGTGGACTTTCCGATCTGCACGCTGCGGCGCCGGCATGACCAGCCGTGGAACCACTCGGCCCAGGCCATGGACGGCAAGCGTTGCGAATACGCCAGCCTTGCCGACCTGGCCCATGCACACCAGATGGCGTTGCACGCCTGACGCCACGGCCCCACATTCGATTTTGCGAGGATTGAACGATGGACGCGGCAACGAAGCTTGATCGTATCGACATCAATATCCTGGTGCAGCTGCAGAAAGACGGGCGCATGACCAACGTCAGCCTCGCCGAGGCCGTGGGCCTGTCGCCCAGCCCCTGCCTGCAGCGGGTCAAGCGCCTGGAAGCGGCTGGCTACATCAGCGGCTACGAAGCCCACGTCAACCTCGCCAAGTTCGCCAACTCGGTGACCGTGTTCACCGAAATGACCCTCTCGGACCACAAGCGCGCCGACTTCGTGAAGTTCGAGTCGAGCATCCGCAATATCGACGAAGTGCTGGAGTGCCATCTCATCAGCGGGGGCTACGACTACCTGGTGCGCTTCCTGTGCAGCAGCATCCAGCATTACCAGGAGCTGATGGAGTCGATCCTCGACAAGAACATCGGCATCGAGAAGTACTTCAGCTACATCGTCATCAAGTCACCGGTGGTCAAGAGCACGGTGCCGGTGCGCAGTTTGATGCGCGCAGTGTAGGGACTGCAGATACGCAAAAGGCCTCGCGAAGAGGCCTTTTTCGTTGTTCGCCAAGGTCATCAACCGAGGATGCAGAACACCTTGCGCACGCTGTACTCGCTGACCCAGGCATTCGTGGCGCCCGCTGGCACCATCACCAACTCCCCCGCCGCCACGCGATAGGCCCGGCCTTGCTCGGCCGTGAGGGTGACTGCGCCTTCGAGGATAAACATCAGCTCGCTGTAGCCCGGCTGCACCTGCTTGCGCGCATAGGGCTCGCAAGCCCAAAGGCCGATGCGCAGGTTGGCGCTCTTGAACAGGGTCTCGCTCCAGGCCTGGGGCGTGGCGGTCAGCAGCACGTTGGCGGCCGGTGGCGCGCAGGCGGCCAGAGGCTGGGCGAGGTCGAGCTTGATCGGCTGGGTGGGCATGTCGCTGCTCGATGCCAGGCCGGGGAAGGCCATGAATATCCGCTTGAGCTGGCCGCGATGGTGCCAGCGCAGGCTGATGCCCTTGGGCACCACGAAGCAGTCGCCGGCCTTGAGATCGAGGCGGTAGCCCTCGCCCTGCAAGGTCAGCTCGCCGCCCTCCACCACGCCCAGCTCGACCCAGGGAAATTCCTCGATCAACAGGTTGGCGCCGACGCTGGTGCTGCTGCCCACGGCATAGCCCTGGGCGGCATCGTGGAAATGCACGGTGCGCCCCGCTGCCAGGGGATCGCCTTGCAAGGCGTAGGGGTCGTTGGGCAAGAGACGGTCGGCAGGGTCACGGGGGTAATGCAGAATCGGTGGCATGGAAGGCTCGCTCATCGGCCAAGAAAATCCAGGAACTGCTGCCAGCCCGCGGCCAGGCGCACGCCCGGGGCGCGGAAGTTATGCAGCGGAATGGGTTTGAAGTGGTCGCCGGCCAACAGGCCCAGCTCGACCTTCTGCCCGGCCGTCATCGCCGCCAGCTGGGTGCCCATGTAGGTGGACATGGCCACGCCACCGCCGTTGTAGCCGATGGCGTAGAAGCTGCGCGGGTCGAGTTGCCCGGCGTGGGGCAGGTAGTCGAGGGTCATGGCCACCAGGCCGCTCCAGCGGAACTCGACGCTGTAGTCGCGCAGCACCGGGAACACGTCGCCCATGCTGCGCTGCAAGTCGGCGAAGGCGCTGGCGGAGTCATGCTTGCCGAACGCGCCACGGCCACCGAAGATCAGCCGGTCGTTGACCACGCGGAACCAGCGCAGCATGCGCTTGGTGTCGCCGCACACCTGGCCACCGGGCATCAGCCCGGCCAGCACGGCAGGCGGCAGCACCTGCGTAGCGATGATGGCGCTGCGGAACGGAATCAGCCGGCGGTGCAGGGTGTCGGTGGCTGGAGTGAGGTCGGAGTAGCCGTTGGTGGCGTAGATCACCTGCTTGGCGCTGACCCGGCCCTGCGGCGTGTGCACGATAACCCGATCGCCCTGCTGGCTGACGCGCTCCACCGGGCTGTTGGTGTAGATGCCCACGCCACGCTCATGGAGGCTGCGGGCGATGCCGCGGGCGTAGTTCATGGGGTGAATGCCGCCGGCCTTGGGCGTCAGCAGGCCGCCGGCGAAGAGTGAAGCGCCGGTCATTTCCCGCACCTGCTCGGCGCTGATCATCACTGAAGAGGCGCCGCCGGTTTCGCGCTTGATCCAGTTGGCGGTGGACTCCAGGCCCGCCAGGGCATGCACGTTGTGCGCGGCGGCGATATGCCCGCCCATGTGCAACTGCGCATCCTTGAGGTCAAGGCTGTCGACCAGTTGCACCAGGCTGTCGACCGCGGCATAGCCGGTGCGGTACATCTGCAAGGCGGTGTCGCGGCCGAAACGCTGCATCAGCGTGCCGAAGCCGACGCGAAATTTCGGCGACACCACGCCGCCGTTACGCCCGCTCGCGCCCCAGGCCAGGCTGTTGGCCTCGACCACCAGGGGTTCGCGGCCGCTCAAGGCGATGTGGTGGGCTGCGCTCAGGCCGGTATAACCGGCGCCGATGATCACCACATCGCACTGCCGCTCGCTGTCCAGCGTCTGCAGCGCAGGTGAAGGTTGGGCGGTGGCCGCCCACAAGCTTTGCACAGTCATGGCCAGCATCCCGCTCACGCTAAAAAAGGCGCCGTTGAAGGGGCGCCTGGTCGATCAACCCAGCTCTTTCTCGACCGCATCGGCCAACTGCGCCAGCGACGTGAAGTGGTAATGGGGTTCGGTACGCTCGGATTCCAGGGTGCCGCCGGTACCTTTCTGCGCGAAGCGGCGCTCGATCCAGCAGGTCTGGTAGCCCAGGCGCATGGCCACGCCAATGTCGTGGTACTGGCTTTGCGCGACGTGGAGGATGTCTTCGAACAGAATGCCCTGGGTGGAAAGCACGCCACGGGCGAAGGCGAAGAACTGCGGGTCAGGCTTCTCGAAGCGCACGTCGTCGACGGTGATGCGCACGTCGAAGGGTTCTTCGAGGGTCTTGGCCATGTAGTCCAGGGCCCAGATCTGCGAGTTGGTGGTGGCCACCAGCTTGAAGTGCTTGTGCAGGCGCTTGAGGGCTTCGACCGAATCCGGGAAGGCCGGGAAGTTCTTCACCGCCAGGGCCAGGCCGCGGGCGTATTCGTCGCTGTCGGGCAGGTTCAGCTCGGCGGCGATCAGGTGGTAGCAACGCTCCAGGTCATCTGGCCACCAGCCGGATTCGGAGGAAGCGCGGGCTACGCGGTATGCCTTGAGGATGTCGTCATCGCTGCAGGCCGTGGCCGCGGTGCCCGCCACTTCGCGCACGTGGGCAAGAATGCCGGCTTCGAAATCGATCAGGGTGCCGACGACGTCGAACGTCAGGGCTTTGAACTGCTTGAATGACATAAGGCGCTCCGCAGGTAGGTCATGAGGGGAAAGCATCTGGCTTGCCCTCATTATCGGCGTGCGTCCTCACGGAATATTCTGTTTTGGGCAGGCCCTGAGGCATAACCTACTGTTTTTCTACTGCGCGCGGCATACCGCTATTCAATGCCCTCGGCGCACCCGCTCGGCGACCCGTAAATGGGGGAACAGGGCGTCCACCTGGGCGAGGTCGGCGCGCATTTCATCGATGATCCACTGGCGTACCTGCTCCACCACCGGGCGGGTCGGACGGTTGCTGGGCGACACCAGGCAACAGCGCCGCGTGGTCAGTTGAATCTGCTCCGCGGCCGGCACCAGCTCGCCTTTGACCAGACAATTGGAAACCACGTTCAGCCATCCCAACGCCATGCCCTGGCCCAGCAACGCGGCCTGCACCACTACGGCGTAGTCGGAGAACAGCAAGGCGTTTTCACCCCGTGCCGGCACCCCGAATGCCTGGCCCCAGCCGCGGTCGTGGTTGTCCATGCTGATCAACGTCGGCGTGGCCTTGTCCTGCAGCAACTGCTGGCGATAGCGAGGCGTGCACACCGGCAGGGTGATTTCCGGCAACACCACGATATCCGTGGCTTTCAGGCTATCGGCCTCGACGTAGCGCATGCCCAGGTCGACGTCGCCCAAGGGCCCGCCGATGCGCCCGGCCATCAGCTGGTAGCGCATGTCGACGTTGGGAAAACGCTCGCTGAAACGGCCCATGCGCGGCATCAGCCAGTGGGTGGTGAAGGCCGTGGACACCGACAGCGTGACGGTCTCCACCCCCGTGGCCCGCGCTTCGATTTCGCCGATGGCCGACTCGATCACGCCGAAGCCTTCCTGCACCCGGCGGTACAAGATGCTGCCGCTTTCGGTCAGCCGCGCGCCGCCACGCACGCGCTCGAACAGGCGCACCCCGAGGCGCTCCTCAAGGCGGGAAAGCATGCGGCTGACGGCCGGTTGGCTGACGCACAGTTCATCCGCCGCCCGGGTGAAGCTGCCACAACGTGCGGCCGCTTCGAAGACGAATAAAGAACTGGCGCTGGGGAGCTTGCGACGAAGGTTAGACATAATCTGAGTTTATGTGCGGCACAACTATTAGTAAATTGCCGAATGTAAAAAACGCTGCTTATTCTGGCGAGCGACCGAATGCGCTTTCGCGCCCTCCCCCCGTTTCCCACAGAGAACGCGCCCGACCATGGAAAACGCCCTGAAGTTTTATATCGACGGCCGCTGGGTAGAACCCGCCGCGAGCAGCCGGCTGGCGGTGATCAACCCGGCGACCGAAAGCGCCATCGGCGAGATCGTCCTGGGTAACCTCAGTGATGTGGATGCCGCCGTGGCCGCCGCCAAGCGAGCGTTTCCTGCGTTCTCGCGGACCACGCCAGCCGAGCGCAAAGCGCTGTTGGAGCGAATACTCGAAGTCTTCATGGCACGCTACGACGACATCACCGCCGCCATCGTCGCCGAAGTCGGCGCGCCCCAACTGCTCGCTCACGAATGGCAAACGGGCATTGGCCGCCGGCATCTCGAAGAAACCTTGCGCACGCTGGAGCGCTTCCCCTTCCAGCGCCGCAAGGGCAGCACCTTGATCAACCAGGAAGCGGTCGGCGTGGTGGCCTTGATCACCCCTTGGAACTGGCCGATCAACCAGATCGTCTGCAAGGTCGCGCCCGCACTGGCCGCCGGCTGCACCATGGTACTCAAGCCCAGCGAGGTGGCGCCGTTCAATGCCGTGCTGTTCGCCGAAGTGATGCACGAAGCCGGGGTGCCCGCCGGGGTGTTCAACCTGATCCAGGGCGACGGCCCTACCGTAGGCGCGGCGTTGGCGGCCCATGCCGATGTCGACATGGTCTCGTTCACCGGCTCGACCCGCGCCGGTATAGAAGTGGCGCGCCTGGCCGCGCCCACGGTCAAGCGAGTGCATCAGGAACTGGGCGGCAAGTCGGCGAATATCCTGCTGGACGATGTGAATCTGCAGGCCGCCGTCACCTCAGGCGTGAACGGCTGCTTTGGCAACAGCGGCCAGTCGTGCAATGCGCCCACGCGCATGCTGGTGCCCGCCGCGCTGCACGATGAAGCCGCGGCCATCGCCGGCCGCGCCGCCGCGGCCCACCGCGTAGGGCCGCCCGACGATCCACGCTCGACCCTGGGCCCGGTGATCAGCGAGCGGCAATACCAGGCGATCCAGCGGTTGATCGCGATCGGCATCGAAGAAGGCGCCACCCTGGTGTGCGGCGGCCCGGGCCGGCCCGCAGGCATGGAGCACGGCTACTACGTGCAGCCCACGGTATTCGCCAACGTGACCGCGGACATGACCATCGCCCGCGAGGAAATCTTCGGCCCGGTGCTGGTGATCATGGCTTATCAAGACGCTGCCGACGCGGTGGCCATGGCCAACGACAGCGTGTTCGGCCTGGCCGGCTACGTGCAATCAGCCAGCCTCGAGCGGGCCCGGGCCATCGCCCTGCAGTTGCGTGCCGGCAGCGTGTACATCAACTATCCGGCCTGGGATGCGGGCGCGCCCTTCGGTGGCTACAAGCAGTCCGGCAATGGCCGCGAATATGCCGAATGGGGGCTGGAGGCGTTTCTGGAAACCAAGGGCATCGTCGGCTACGGCGCTTAAGAAGGCTGGGCGACCGCCACTTCGGCGCTCGCCTGGCGGGCCACATCGGCCTTGATCAGGTCGGCGATGCGCTCGGCGATCATCAGCGTCGGCACGTTGGTGTTGGCGCAGGGAATCGCCGGCATCAGCGAGGCATCGCACACCCGCAGGCCGCTGACGCCAATCACCCGGCCATCGCTGAGGGTGACCGCTGCCGGGTCGTCGCTGCGGCCCATGCGGCAGGTGCCTGAAGGGTGCCAGGTGCCGCCGACGTTGCGGCGCACGAAATCTGTAAGGGCGGTATCGTCAGCGATCAGGCGCTTGAGCTGCACGCCTTGGGTCACCAAGCCGTGGATCAGCGCGCTGCGCAGCGGGCCGGCGATATCCAGCAGGCCACTCAGCAGCCCGCGCATGACACCGTTGCCGAACCCGGGCATCGCCACCTTGGCCACCCGCGGTGAATAGCTCGAAGGAAATACCACACTGCGCTCTGGTGCCAGCTCGGCGGCCGAGAGCGTGGCCGCGCCGAATTTCAATGCTTGCTTGAGCCGCTCCAGGTCGCGCGGGTCTTCGAGCATGTTGAAACGCACGTCTGGTTCCTGCTGCGGGTCGCGGGAGAGCAGCTTCACTCGGCCGCGGGAATAGGATTTGTTGACCCAGAAGAAAATGGTTCCCAGCCGGTAGCCAATGGAATGCCAGCCGGAACGGGAGAGAATCGCGCCGTGCATGTCGCCTGGCGGGGTATCGGCCACGCCCGAGGAAAACCGCACGATGGCTTGCTCGTGGTGCTCATCGGGAAAAGCCGTGCGCCCGGCCTGGTTGAGCAAGGCCGACACCGCGATCGAAGGATGTTCCATGAGGTTGCCGCCCACCCCGGCGCGGTCCGCCACCACCTCGATGCCCAACGCTTGCAGGTCCTGCGCCGGGCCGATGCCGCTGCGCAGCAGCACCGCCGGGGTGTGGATGGCGCCTGCGCAGAGGATCACTTCGCGAGCGCTGATATCGGTGACTTCGCCGTGGCGGTCGATGATCCGCGCGCCTACTGCACGGCCGCCGGCGAACAGCACCCGGTCGACCTGGCACTCGGTGCGCAGCGTCAGGTTGGCGCGCTCGCGCACGGCCTCGGTCAGGTAGCACACCGAGGTGGGGATGCGCTCGCCCTGCTCGCTCACGCCAATGGCGCCCACGTACACGCCATCTTCCCAAGGCCCGTTCTGGTCGGGCTTGCGCGGGAAGCCACGCTTGCCCAGTACCTGCATCACCGCTTGCACGAAGGGCGACAGAAACGCGTCCGGGGTCCGGCGAATGCGCATCGGGCCAGTATGGCCGTGCAAGTCGCCGGTGCAATCGGTGTCGTTCTCCAGCTTGCGGAAATACGGCAGGCAGTTGGCCCAGTTCCAGCCCTCGGCGCCCAGGCGCTGCCACTCGTCATAGTCGGCGGGCGCGCCGCGGTTGGTCATCAACGCATTGATGGCCGAGCCGCCGCCCAGAATGCGCGCCTGCTCGTACCGGCGCTCGCTGGAGCGCTGGCCCAGCAGCGCGGTGAGGCGCTGCCAGAGGTTGCGCTGGTCAAGGTAGGCACGGCCCGGGTAGCGGCTGCGCACGGCGGGCGGCAGGTTGCCGGGGCCAATGTCGCGCCCCGCCTCCACCAGGCACACCTGCTGGCCGGCCTGCTCGGACAGCCGCGCGGCCAGCACGCAACCCGCTGAGCCGCCGCCGAGAATCAGGTAATCGATCATGTTCGGGCGCCCCTGTTACTGCATGAACTCGAGCCAGCGGTCCTTGGCCTTGATGCCAGCAGGCGACGACCACCATTCTTCCGACAGCATTGCCTGGCGAGCGGCGTTGGCCGGCGCGCTGGGCAGTTCGGCGGCGCGTTCGGCGCTGATCTTGCCGGTGTCGAAGGCCGCCGGGTTGCCCGGGCCGTAGTCGATGGCCAATGGCAGGTTGGCTTGCAGGTCGGGTGCCAGCGCCTCGTTGATGAATTTCAGCGCCGTGGCGTAGTTCGGCGCGTTCTTGACGATGCACAGCTGGGTGTTCTGCAGCAGGCCGTCGTTGTAGGTGAAGGCGACGTCGGGGTTGTCCTTGCGCACCGCGCTGACGCGGCCGTTCCAGATCATCAGCATGTCCACTTCACCGTCATTGAGCAGCTGCGCCGACTGGCCACCCGAGCTCCACCACACGGCGATATGCGGTTTGATTTCCTTGAGCCGCTTGTAGGCACGGTCGACGTCCAGCGGGTAGAGCTTGTCGCGCGGCACGCCGTCGGACAGCAGCGCGGCTTCGAGGGTGCCCATGGGGTCGTTGCGCAGGGCGCGGGTGCCGGGGAAATCCTTGACGTTCCAGAAGTCTGCCCAGGTTTGCGGGACTTTCTTGAGGGTCTTCTGGTTGTAGCCGATCACCGACGAATAGAACTCGTAGGCCACCGAGTAAGGCGTGCGGTAGGCCGCGGGCATGCTCTGCGCGTTGGGTAGCTTGCTGAAGTCGAGCTTTTCGATCAGTCCTTCGTTGCCGCCGCGCACGCAGTTGGACGGTGGCGTGTCGATCACATCCCAGACCGGCTTCTTGGCTTCGCCCTGGGCTTTGATCATGGGGTAGGCGTCGGGCACGCTGTCTTGCTTGATGGTGATGTTCAGGCGCTTGGCGGCCGGGTCCAGAATGGCTTTGGTCTGCGCTTCCTGGTAGGCCCCACCCTGGGATACGAAGGTAATTTCTTCTGCCATGGCTGGCGTCGCATACGCCACCGCCACGCACAACAGGGACAAGACTGAACCAAGGGTCGAGCTTTTCATGGCAAATCATCCTGAACATAGAGGGTTCGGCAGATTTATCCGTCGTCTTGAGCACCCGGAACGCCCGGTTTGTGCCGCAGCCCTGAGTTATTGTTTTTAGGTCGGGTCGGCTGGACGTTACAAGAGCCGGCACGCAGTCGACAAACAACCATTAATCAGGACAGGCATAACCTTGGATCATGCGTAATAAAGATCGTCTGATCGCCGCACGCGTTGCAAACCCCCGTGTGTACGAGGGTAACGACGGTTCCAGTGCCAAGGCTTGTCATGTACTGAGTGAATAGCTTAGGTTGAAACTCGATTCTCGACCCGTAAAAGGCTGCATACACTGCCAAGCATACTTATCCCAACCAGGAGCGGTTCCATGAGCAAGTCCAAATACAAGATTGCGGTCATCCCCGGCGACGGTATCGGCAAGGAAGTCATGCCCGAGGGTGTTCGCGTGCTCGATGTGGTAGCCCGGCAACACGACCTCGAACTGCAATGGGACTGTTTCGATTTCGCCAGCGCCGATTACTACCTGGCCCACGGCAAGATGATGCCCGATAACTGGTTCGAGCTGCTCAAGGGCTACGACGCCATCTACTTCGGCGCCGTGGGCTGGCCCGATGTGGTGCCCGACCATGTCTCCCTGTGGGCCTCGCTGCTGCAGTTCCGCCGCGAATTCGACCAGTACGTGAACCTGCGCCCCTGCCGGCTGATGCCCGGCGTGAAGGCGCCACTGGCCAACCGCAAGCCCGGCGACATCGACTTCTGGGTGGTGCGGGAAAACACCGAGGGCGAGTACTCCAGCGTCGGCGGGCGGATGTTCCCCGGCACCGAGCGCGAGATCGTGCTGCAGGAAACAGTGATGACCCGCGTCGGTGTCGACCGCATCCTCAAGTTCGCCTACGACCTGGCCCAAAGCCGACCGAAGAAGCACCTGACCTCCGCCACCAAGTCCAACGGCATCGCGATCACCATGCCCTACTGGGACGAACGCGTGGTGGAGATGGGCAAGCGCTACCCCGAGGTGAAGGTCGACAAGTACCACATCGATATCCTCACCGCGAACTTCGTGCTGCACCCAGACTGGTTCGACGTGGTGGTGGCCAGCAACCTGTTCGGCGACATCCTCTCCGACCTCGGCCCGGCCTGCACCGGCACCATCGGCATCGCGCCCTCGGCCAACATCAACCCGGAGCGCAATTTCCCCAGCCTGTTCGAACCCGTGCACGGCTCGGCGCCGGACATCGCCGGCAAGGGCATCGCCAACCCCATCGGGCAGATCTGGTGCGGGGCGATGATGCTCGACCACCTCGGCCACCCGGAAGCGGGCGCGGCGGTGGTCAAGGCCATCGAAAAAGTCCTGGCCATGGGCCCGGAAAACGCCCCGCTGACCGCCGACATCGGCGGCAAGGGCAACACCGAAAGCCTCGGCAAGGCCATCGCCGCCGCCTGCGAAGCGGGCTGACGGCAGCGCAATCTTCCGTTTGCCTGAATGCATTCGGAAGATTGTTGCGCGATTTTCAGGCATCGTCAGGGGCACTGATCCCTTCGACGAGATGCCCCATGACACTGCTGTTCAACGTCGTTCCCGAGCGCTGGCAGGCGTGGCACAGCCTGTTTCGCCAACATGCCGCCGATATCGACGTACGCCAGCATCCCGACGTGGGCGACCCGGCTACCGTTCGCTACTACGCCGCATGGCAGCCGCCGCGGGATTTCCATCTGCAGTTTCCCAATCTGGAAGTGGTGTTCGCCACTTCCGCCGGCGTCGACCAATTCGACCTCACCACCTTGCCGCACCATGTCCAGGTGGTGCGCATGCTCGACCCTGGCATCGAACAGGGCATCATCGAATACGCCTGCTGCGCCGTGCTCAACCTGCACCGGCATATCCCCCAGTACTTGCAGCAACAGCACCAGGCCCAGTGGCAACCGCGGCAATTGGTGCCCGCACAGCAACGGCGCATCGGCGTGATGGGCCTGGGCAACCTCGGGAAAGCGGTGCTGGAACGCCTCAAGCTGTTCGGCTTTGCCCTCAGCGGCTGGGCCCGCTCGGCCAAGGCGATTGACGAGGTGCAGTGCTTCGCGGGCGAGGAGCAATTGCCGGCGTTCCTGCAGCAGTGCGATGTGCTGATCTGCCTGTTGCCGCTGACCGCGGAGACCCGTGGCATCCTCAACGCCCGCACCCTGGCGATGCTGCCCCAAGGCGCCAGCCTGATCAATATCGGCCGCGGCGGGCACCTGATCGAAGCCGACCTGCTGGCCGCGCTGGATTCAGGCCATCTGGAGCATGCCGTACTCGACGTGCTCAACGAGGAGCCGCCAACCGCCGAGCATCCCTTCTGGCAGCATCCGAGCATCTGGCTGACCCCGCATATCGGCGCCATGACCTCGCCCCATACGGCGATCGAGGTATTGCTGGGCAATATCCGCCGGCACCAGCGCGGCGAGGCGATGCTGGGCGTGATTGCGCGGAGCGAGGGATACTGAAACCCGCCCTGCGAGCGCAGGGCGGGATATTGCTTTGGCTCAGACTTCCTTGACCAGCACGTCGGCGATGCGCAAGCTCAAGGCCGCACCGGTCAGGGTCGGGTTCACGCAGGAGGCCGAAGGCATCACGCTGGTCCCGGCGATGAACAGGTTGTGGTGGTCGTGGGTACGGCAATCGCGGTTGACCACCGAGTCCTTCGGATCGTCACCCATGATGGTGGTGCCCATGATGTGCTGGCGGTTCTGGAAGCCGACGTCGGTGCTGAGGATGTCGGCGTTCAGCAGCTTGGCAAACTGCTGGAAGTCTTCCAGGGCCTTGGCCTTGCCGGCATGCCAGTAGTCCGGGACGCTGTAGTAGATCTCCGGCACCGGCAGGCCGATGGCGTCGAACTTGGTCTTGCTGGGCGTCACGCGGTTTTCCGGCAGCGGCAGGGTTTCGAAGTCTACCGCCCAGTTCAGCGAGCGCGCCGACTGCAGGGTGATCTGCTCGTCGAGCTTGGAGCCCAGCACGCCCTTGGCGATCAGGCCAGCGGTGATCTGCGAGGTGGGCACGGTGTTGCGCACCTTGATCTTGTAGCTGGGGTAATCCTTGCGGAACGCGCCGTCGCGGCTGTTAAGGTACACCAGCAACTGGGTCGGGCCCTCGCCGGGCCACATGTCTTCCTTGGTCATGACGTTCATGCTGATGCCGGTGTGGTCCATCAGGTTGCGCCCGACCTGGTCGGAAGAGTTGGCGATGCCGTTGGGGTACTTGTCCGAGGTGGACATCAACAGCAGCTTCGGCGACTCGATGCCGTAGGCCGCCAGCACGAAGGTCTTGGCGGTCAGTTTGTGCTGCGACTTGTCGGGGCGCATGTACCAGATGGCGGTGATCTTGCCGTCGTCGCCGGCCTCGATCTTGTACACCACCGAGTTCTCCAGCACCTTGGCGCCATGGCGCTCGGCTTCGTCGATGTGCATCGAGCCGTCATATTTGGCGGCAATCGGGCACACCGGGTTGCAGTTGTTGTTGCCGGCGCATGGCGGGCGCTTGCCGTACGGGCGGGTGGCGCGGCCGTTGGGCTCGAGGATCGGGTTGTAGCCGCCCTTGCCGAGCATTTCCGAAAGGCGGGTGAACATGTAGCTCGGCTTCAGGCCTTCCATCGGATAGGGGATGGAGCGCGGTGGGAAGGCGTCGCCGCCCTGCCCGCTTTCGTCCTGGCCATCGACGCCGGACACGCCCAGCTCGGTTTCGGCGCGGGCGTAGAACGGCTCGAGCTCGTCATAGCTGATCGGCCAGTCGCGGCCACGGCCGTACAGCGACTTCAGGCGGAAGTCGTTGGGCAGCATGCGCCACAGCGACGAACCGAAGTGCCAGGTGGTGCCGCCCACGACCCGCAGGTACGAGGTGTTGTACTTCACCGGGCCGACCTGCTGCAGGTAGTCGCCATAGGTGGACGGCGCGTGGGGCAGGCTTGGGTAAGGCGAGCCGGCGCCCTGCAGCTTGGCGTTGGCCAGCGACAGCTTGACCGGGGCGTTGCGGAAGGTTTCCACCACGTCGCGACGGTTGACCCGCGGGCCGGCCTCGAGAACGATCACCGACTTGTTGGCCTTGGCCAGGCTGCTGGCGATCAGGCCGCCCATGACGCCGGAACCGATGATTACCACATCGGCATCGAATTCACCGCTCATACGCTGGTTTCCTGCTTGATCACTGGTTTTGGACCCCAAGAGGCCGGGCCGCCGCCGTAGGTGGGAATGGCGAGAATGCCGTGGGTGGGCAGGTACATCATGGCCTGCGAGTAGCTGACCAATTCAGCCGTGGCGGGCTCGCCGACGATGCCCAGGTACCAGGCCGAGATAATGCTGGTAGCCGTGGCTTTCAGCGAAGCGTCCGGGTTGGCCTGCGCCAGGTACTCATCCACGTGCTTGTAGCCTTGCGCGGCGATCAATTGCTTGAGCGCCAGCACGTTGGTGGCGAAGTTCGGCGCACGCTTGTCCAGCGCGGTGAAGTAACGCGCCGCCAGCACCGAATTGACCGGGCGGCTGACGAGGAACTGCGACAGCGCGATGAAATCGCTGTCGGACACGCCGGCGGCCAGCGCCGATTGCCATGGCAGGGCGCTGCCGACCATGGCGGCCAGGCCCACGACCACGGAGCCGCGCAGCAGGTTGCGGCGTGACAGCGTGGCTGGATGTTGCTCGTTCATTGAAGTCTCCATGCTCAAGCTCCCTTGCGGCGGCGGACGATCAGCCACAGCGCCAGTGCGGCGAGCAGCACCACGATGACGATGGCCGGCACGGTGTAGCCGGCGATCACGGCCAGCGGTGCCTTGGGCCCGCCTTCACGGGTCAGGGCGACATCGGCGGCGGTGACTTTCAGCGCCGGGTTGCCGAACTGGGTGAGCACGTAGTTGGTGACGTCGGCGATCTGCTGGTCGTTGAGGCGGTCGGTGAACAGCGCCGTGGGGCCGAACGCCGGCATGTCGATAGCGACGCCGTCGACTTCGCGGTGCACGCCGAACACGATGGCGGCCATCAGGTTGTCGGCACGGCTGGTGGCGGTGTTATTGAACAGCGACGGGTATTCGCGGTTGCCTTCGCCGTTGGGCTGGTGGCAGTTGGCGCACGTGCCGCTGAAGATATGGAAGCCTGGGTGGTCTTCCGGCTTCGTGCCGCGCAGGGTCAGCTCGTCGGCCGAGGCCTGGCCGAACTCGTGGCGGGCCTTGGTTTCACCGGTCTTGATCGGCTGGGTTTGCAGCAGGTAAGCGGCGATGGCCTTGAGGTCGCTGTCGCCCAGGTACTGCAGGCTGTTCTCCACCGCTTCGGCCATTGGTCCGGCAGCTTGCGCCTTGCCCTGGACGTGGCCGGTGCGCAGGTAGGCGACTAGCTCGTCACTGGACCAGGCGCCAATGCCGCTGACCTTGTCGGAGGTGATGTTCGGCGCATACCAGCTGCCCAGCGAGCCGCCGGCCAGGGCCTTGGCGTTGTCTGCGCCCATCAGCAGGTTGCGTGGGGTGTGGCAGGTGTCGCAGTGGGCCAGGGCGTTGACCAGGTAGTCGCCGCGGTTGACCTCGGCGGATTTCTGCGGGTCCGGGGTGAAGCGCTGGCTGCTGTGGTACAGGGCGTTCCAGCCGATCATCGAGGCGCGCACGTTGAACGGGAAGGCCAAGGCGGTTTTCTGCGTCGGGGTGTCGACTGGCTGCACTTCGTGCATGAAGTAGTCGTACAAGGCCATGACGTCGCTGTCGGTCATTTTCGCGTACGAGGTATACGGCATGGCCGGGTACAGGTGGGTGCCGTCTGCCGCCACGCCATCGCGCACCGCACGGGCGAACTGCTCGCGGCTGTAGCCACCGATGCCTGCGGTTTTCGAGGGAGTGATGTTGGTCGAGTAGATGACCCCCATCGGCGATTCCAGGCCATAGCCACCGGCGAACGGCTTGCCGCCCGGGGCCGTGTGGCAGGCCACGCAGTCAGAGGCGACTGCCAGCCGTTTGCCTGGGGACGACTCTGCGTGGGCGCCGCCGGCTGCGCACAACATCAGGGTCAGAAACGCGGCGACGGCACGCCCGGTGCCCCCGCCCTGGAGAACTTTCCTCGGCACGAGTTCTATCGTCAGCGACTGCATTCAGTACTCTTCACGGGTTTGGATGCTGCACAACACCAGCAGGCCACTCTGGCGGCGGCTGCTTACTAGTAGGATGTCTTACAAGCAGTGAAGAATATTTCACGCGTTAACATTTAGCAACAAATTGGAAGCAATGTGCCATTAATTTTTTGGCGAGCTAATCGCTCTATCTCGCGGCTCTTGAAGAAATTCTCTGGAAGCGCAGAGCTGGAGAGGCGGTCTGAACCACATCATTTTGTCGTACAACAACACAATATCTTCTTGAGCGGCTCGGATATGCTCCATTACCTAGGAATCGGCCAGAAATCCGCGTACTAGAGCCATCCAATAAAATTTATTTAAGTCGTTACCCTTTAGCTCGCAAAATACCTGCCGATAGAAGTACGACAACTGCTCGTGTCTCTGCGGAGACCCCACGACTTCTTCAGGACGAAACCGATGCGCTGGCTGAACGATGCAAAACTCTCGACCAAACTGATCACCGCGTTCGTTTTGTGCGCCTTCATCACCCTCGTAGTGGGCCTGCTCGGCAGCCGCGGTATCGCCCAGCTCTCCGAGAGCCTGAAATCGGTATTCAGCACCAACCTGGTGGCGGTCGCCGGCACGGGCCAGGCCAAGATCAAGGCTGTGGGCCAGAGTCGCGACTTGTACCGGCTGTACCTGGCGGCGGCCTCCAATGCGCCGCAAAGCGTGAAGGATGAGTTCCTGGCTTCGCTGAACGCGAACCAGCAGAACAGCGAAAAAGCCTTCGCCGCGTATCGCAAAGGCCCGCTGGCCGCGGACGAGCGCGCTGCCGGCGACCAGATGGAACGCGACTGGCCGGTGTACCAGGCCAATGTCCAGCGCTACCTGGGGCTGCTCAAGGCCGGTGACCTGGACGCCGCGCGCACCCTGCTGCTGGGCGACCTGCAGAAATCCTACCGGGCGGTGATGGACCAGCAGACCATCATGTCGGACTCCAACGACCGCCAGGTCAACGAAGGCGCCATCGCCGCCGAACGGCAAGCCACCTCGGCCAAGACCATCCTCTTCAGCGGCATCGCCCTGGCCTTCATCGCCGCCCTGGCCCTGGGCGTGTTCATCAGCCGCCTGATCAGCCGGCCAATCGCCACCGCCGTGTCCAGCGCCCAGCGCATCGCCAGCGGCGACCTCACGCAGAACATCGCCAGCACCGGCAAAGACGAAGCCGGGCAGTTGCTGAGCGCGCTGAACGACATGCAGAACAGCCTCAAGAGCACCATCCAGCAGATTGCCAGCGCCTCGGAGCAACTGGCCGGCGCCGCGGAAGAACTGGGTGCCGTGACCGAGAACGCCAACCGCGGGCTGGTGCGCCAGAACGACGAAATCCAGCAGGCCGCCACGGCGGTCACCGAGATGACTTCAGCGGTCGAGGAGGTCGCCCACAACGCCGTCTCCACCTCGGAAGCTTCGAAATCCACCAGCCTGCAGGCCGCTGAAGGCCGCGACAAGGCCCGCCATGCGGTGGCCGCGATCAACGGCGCCACTCGCGAAATCACCGCCTCGACCACCATGGTCCGCGACCTGGCCGGCCAAGTGCGCGACATCGGCAAGGTGCTGGACGTGATTCGCGGCATCGCCGAGCAAACCAACCTGCTGGCCCTCAACGCCGCCATTGAAGCGGCCCGCGCGGGCGAGCAGGGGCGTGGCTTTGCGGTGGTGGCTGATGAGGTGCGGGCCCTGGCGGCGCGCACCCAAGCCTCGACCGGGGAGATCGAAGGCATGATTTCGTCGGTACGCAGCAGTGCCGATCAGGCGGTCAGCTCCATGGACAAGAGCCAGGCGCTGGTCACCGACACCCAGGCCCTGGCCCAGGAAACCGGTACCGCGCTGGAGCTGATCGCCGAAGGCATCGCCCAGATCAACGACCGCAACCTGGTGATCGCCACCGCCTCCGAAGAGCAGGCCCACGTGGCCCGCGAAGTGGACCGCAACCTGGTCAACATCCAGGACCTGTCCAGCCAGAGCGCCGCCGGCGCCCAGCAGAGCAATGCCTCGGCCCAGGAGCTGTCGCGGCTGGCGGTGTCGTTCAATGGCCTGGTCAGCCGTTTCCGGCTGTAAGGGTCAGGCCAGCAGGTCTTCGAAAAAGGCACCGTAGGGCAGCGTCGGGTGGGCGATCTGGATTTCCAGAATCCAGAGCCCGGCGTTGGGCTCCAGATCGAAGTCGCCGAGGTCACCGCCCTTGTGCACCGAGTGGGGGAAATCGCTGACGCGGTGGCCCTTGATGTCCAGGTTCAGCTTCCAGCCCATGGCCTGGGCTTGCTCCTCGGCGTAGGTGTACAGCTCCAGGCCGGTCACGCGGCCTTGCTGCCAGCGGGCCTGGACCACTTCGAAGAGGGTCTGGGCGGCGGCGGCGCAGGCGATCATCTGTGGGTCGTTGCCGGTGGTGAAGGTTTCCCCGGCGTCGCCTTCGTGGCCTTGCCATACCGCGCCCATGTCGATGAAGAAGATGTCGTTCTCGCCCAGCACCAGGTCTTCCTTGGCGCGCTCGCCGAAGGTCTTGAGAGTGTTGGCGCCGAAACGCAACAGCAGCGGGTGCCAGATGCGCTGGGTGTCCAGGTCCTCGAGCACCTGCTTGCCCAACGCCCGCGCCTCGGATTCACGCATGCCGGGCTTGATCAGCGGGGCCAGGGCGCGGATCGCGTCCCAGGTCTTGGCTTGGGCATGGCGCATCGAATCGATGCTGTAAGTCGCGCCCACGGCTTCCTTGTTCAGTGCATTCACGGCGTTTCTCCTCTCAGGCTGGCTGGCCAATCGTTATATTCCAAACTATATAGCGGTACCCTGTGGGCGAATATCACAAAATGTTTAATCCTCGGTGAGGACTTCGCCAGCGCCCGGCGTCTAGCCTGCGGTCCTTACCCCTTTTCAGGCCGAAAGCATCATGCTGCTACTTGTACTTGCCTACCTCGGTGGCGTGCTGACGATCGTCAGCCCCTGCATCCTTCCCGTGCTGCCGTTCGTGTTTGCCCGTACCGGCCAGCCCTTCGTGCGCAGCGGCTTGCCGTTGCTGCTGGGCATGGCGGCGACCTTCGCCCTGGTGGCCTCGCTGGCCGCCGTGGGCGGTGCCTGGGTGGTGCAGCTCAACCAATACGGCCGCTGGATTGCCCTGGTATTCGTGGCGTTGTTCGGCCTGACGCTGCTGTTCCCGCGCCTGGCAGACCGCATGACCCGCCCCTTGGTGGCGGCCGGCAGTCGCTTGTCCGAAGCCGCCGGCAACGACAACCGCCCACGCCCCGGCGCCTCGTTCCTGATCGGCGTGGCCACCGGCCTGCTGTGGGCACCCTGCGCCGGCCCGATCCTCGGCCTGGTGCTGACCGGCGCCGCGCTGCAGGGCGCCAGCATCGGCAGCACCTTGCTATTACTGGCCTACGCGGCCGGCGCCGCCACTTCGCTGGCCATCGCCCTGCTGCTGGGCGGCAAGGTGTTCGCCGCCATGAAGCGCTCCATCGGCGCGGGCGAGTGGGTACGGCGCGTGCTTGGCGCGGCGATGCTGCTGGGGGTGGTGGCCATCGCTTCGGGCCTGGATACCGGCATTCTCGCGCAAGTGTCCACCGCCTCCACCGGCGGCCTGGAACAGAGCCTGGTCGACAAGGTGATTGGCGACAAGGGCAAGCCACAGCACGCCGCCTTGGCCGATATCGGCAACCTGCCGGTCGAGCAGGCCATGCCCAGCCTTGATGGTGCCGTGCAGTGGCTCAACTCGCCTGCGCTGACCGCCGAAAGCCTGCGCGGCAAGGTCGTGTTGATCGACTTCTGGACCTACTCCTGCATCAACTGCCTGCGCACCCTGCCCTACCTCAACGCCTGGGCCGACAAGTACCGCGACCAGGGCCTGGTGGTCATCGGCGTGCACTCGCCGGAATTCGCCTTCGAGCAGGACGTGGGCAACGTCACCAAGGCCATGAAGAAGCTGGGCATCAACTACCCGGTGGCCATCGACAACGACTTCAAGATCTGGCGCGCCTTCGACAACGAGTACTGGCCCGCCCACTACTTCGTCGACGCGAAGGGCCGCATCCACTATCACCACTTCGGCGAAGGCAACTACGCCGAATCCGAACAGGTGATTCAGCAACTGCTGCGCGAAGCCGGGCACAAGGATGTCGGCAACCAGTTGGTCACCGCCAAGGCCAGCGGCGTGCAGGAAGGCTCGGACGGCCAGGACGTGAAGTCGCCGGAAACTTATGTCGGCTACCAGCGCTCGGAAAACTTCGCCTCTACCCCGGACATCGCTACCGACAAGCGGGCCACTTACCAGCTGCCAGCCAGCCCCGCCCTGAACCAGTGGGGCCTGGAAGGGCAATGGATGATCGGCTCCGAACAGGCCAACCTGGCCGGCCCGACCGGCAAGGTCGGCTACCGCTTCCACGCCCGCGACCTGCACCTGGTGCTCGGCCCCGGCAAGGATGGCAAGCCGGTGCGCTTTCGTGTGACCATCGACGGCAAGGCCCCCGGCGACGCCCGCGGCACCGACGTAGCCCCGGACGGCAGTGGCACCGTCACCGAGCAGCGCCTGTACCAACTGGTGCGCCAACCTGGGGACATCAGCGACCATACCTTTACCATCGAGTTTCTGGACCCGGGGGTTTCGGCCTACGCCTTTACCTTTGGCTGATGGCTAGCGGGTCAGCGGCTGCCAAAGCGCTCGACCCGCTCACGCAAGTCCGCCAACGCCAACAATGCCGCCCGTGACAGCTGGCGTTGCGGCGCCACGCAGATGGACAGCACCGGATGGCTGACGTGGATGCCGTCCAGCGGCACGAAGGCGATGGTGCCTGCCTCCACCTCAGTGGCCACGTCCAGCCACGACAGCATCCCTACCCCCACGCCCTGGCGAATCAGCGAGCGCATCATGCGTAAGTCGTTGCAGGCCACGCGCTGGCGCACGTCCAGGTGCAGATGGTCGTAGAGCGCGTGCACGTGTTTCTGCACCACCAGCGGCGCCGCCGGGAAAATCACCGTTTCGTTCTGGGTGTCGCTCAGCCGCAGGCTCTTGCGGCTGGCCAGTGGATGCTGGGTAGGCATGGCGATGCCCATCTTCACCACGGTGCTGGCGCTCAGGGCCAGTTCGGCGCTGGGGCTGGCGTCGAGCACAAAGCCAAAGTCCACCTCGGCGGCGGCGATCATCTGGGCGACGTTGTGGTTGTCGGTAACCTTCATGTCGAAGGTCAGCCCGGGGTACTGCTGCATCATCTGCGCGACCGCTTCCACTACCATGCCTTCGCTCAAGGCGTCGATCAGGCCGATTTCCACATGGCCGCGGCGCAGGCCCTGCATTTCGTCGATCTGCTCGCGGGTGCGGGCGTACTCCTTCTGCCACTGGCGGGCGTTGGCCAGCACCAGTTCGCCCGCCGAGGTCAGGCGCAGGCCGCTGGGCAAGCGTTCGAACAGCGGCACGCCAAGCTCTTCCTCGACCTTGAGTATCTGCCGGTCAATGGCCGAAGCGGACACGTGCAGCACCTGCGCCGCGCGGCGAATGCTGCGGTGCTTGGCGACTTCGAGGAAATAACGGGTAAACCGAGAGAAGGGGAACATGTGTTGCCTTTTTTGCAACGCGATGGTGTGAAATCGATGTTTGAGTTCATCACGTCCGGCTTTTATTGTCTATCTCAGAAGCGCCCTGGAGCGCACCTTCTGGACCGTGCCAGCAGCAGCCGAGGCAGCATTCCCATGATCAAAGACCGTACCCTTCCCCTTCATTGCACCTTCGTCGAAAGCGACTGGCGCATCCTCGCCGCCCACTGGTACCCGATCGCCCAGTCGAGCATCGTCGGCGTCGAACCGATCAAGGCCATGCTGCTGGACGAACCGCTGGTGGCGTACCGCATCGGTGACGAACTGGTAGTCGCCCGGGACGTTTGCCCGCACCGCGGCGTGCCGCTGAGCCTGGGCAAGAGCGACGGCCAGGGCGTGGTGTGCCCGTACCACGGGCTGCGGTTCGGCCATGGTGGGAAATGCAACAAGGTGCCGGCCAGCCCGAGTGCCGCCATCCCTAGCCGCATGGCACTGCATACCTACCCGGCCGTGGAGCGCTACGGCCTGATCTGGACCTGCCTCGACCCGCAGGGCGAGAGCGTAGACATCCCGAAAATGCCCCACTGGGACGAGCCCGAATTCCAGCAGATCGTCTGCCCCGCCTTCGACGTGCAGGCCTTCGCGGGTCGGCAACTGGAAGGTTTCCTCGATGTCGCCCATTTCGGCTTCGTGCACACCGATACCTTCGGCGACCCCAACAACGTCGAGATTCCACCCTACCGTCCCGCAGAGACGACGGCGGGTTTCGAGGTGCGATTCCTGAGCAGTGTCGGCAACTACCCGATCGGCGTGGACGGCAAGGCACCGGAAGGCTTCACCTGGCTGCGGCATTTCGAGGTGCACCTGCCCTTCACCGCGACGCTGACCGTGCATTTCCCCAATGACGGCCGGCTGGTGATCATGAATGCCGCGTCACCGGTGTCTTCCAAGGTCACTCGGATGTTCGCGCCCATCGCCCGTAACTTCGACAAGGAGCTACCGGTGGAAGATGTGCACAGCTTCAACCTGCGGGTGTTCGAGGAAGACCGCCTGATCGTCGAGTCGCAGAAACCCGAGCGCTTGCCCCTGGACCCGATGCTGGAAGTGCACATTCCGGCTGACATGAGCTCCATCGCCTACCGCAAGGGCCTGCGTAACCAGGGCCTTAGCCAGTTCTTCCTGAGTTGAGGAGCCAACCATGAGCCGTTTGAAAGTCAAAGTGCAGCAGCGCAGCGAGCAAGGCACCGCCAACGTCGGCATTCGCCTGGTGGCGGTGGACGGCGCGCTGTTGCCGGATTTCGAGGCCGGCGCCCATGTGGATATCTTTTTGCCCGGGGGCCTGGTTCGCCAGTATTCCATTGCCAGCTCGCCGGCCCAGCCGGATCACTATCAGCTGTGCATAAAGTTGGAGCCTGCCTCACGGGGCGGCTCGGAGTTTATCCACAGGCAGTTGCGTGAAGGGGACGAACTGGAAATCTCGGCACCCCGCAATCTGTTCGCCCTGCAGGAAGGCCAGCACCATGTGCTGATTGCTGCCGGCATCGGCATCACCCCGCTGCTGTCGATGGCCGAGGCGCTGCACTGCCGCGGCCGATCGTTCGCCCTGCACTATTACACCCGCACGGCGGCGGATGTGGCGTTTGGTGAACGGCTGCGCGGCCACTTTGCTGGCGCGGCGGTGCATTTTCATCACAGCAGTGATGGGCGCAGCCCGCGTGAGTACCTGCCAGCTGAACTGGCCGTGCCGCAGCCGGGCACGCAGCTTTACCTGTGCGGCCCGAGCGCGTTCATGAGCCATCTGGTGGAACGCGCCACAGCGATGGGATGGGCCCCAGAAGTTATCCACAGGGAGGCATTCGGCGCCACACCGCTCACCGAAGGCGAGGCGTTCGAGGTACAGCTGAATTCCACCGGCGCTGTGTATAACGTGCCCGCCTCGCACTCCATCGCCCAAGTATTGATGGAAGCCGGGGTGGAGGTGCCGCTGTCCTGTGAACAAGGTATCTGCGGCGCCTGCGTAACGGGCGTGCTGGAAGGCCAGCCATTGCATCTCGACAGCGTGCTGAGCGATGGCGAACAGGCCGGCAATCGCTTGATGACGGTGTGCTGTTCCCGCAGCCGCTCGGCCCGCCTGGTGCTGGACCTGTAGTTATCCACAACCTCGGGGTCTAGACGCTTCGGGCCTTGGCGATCTATAAGGGTAACGTTTCCCTGCGCCCTTTATCAGGACTCGACCATGAACATCATCAACGCCACCCTGCGTAAAACCTCCGGCCTGTTCACCGTCAGCTGCGAAGGCGAACGCATCAGCGCCATCACCCCGCAAGCCGGCAGCATCGTCGCCGCCAGCGGCGATATCGACGCCCGCGGGCAATTGCTGATGGCACCCATGGTCGAGCCGCATATTCACCTCGACGCCACGCTCACCGCCGGCGACCCGGAATGGAACATGAGCGGCACCCTGTTCGAAGGCATCGAGCGCTGGGCGCAGCGCAAGGAAACCATCACCCACGAAGACACCAAGCAGCGCGCCCACACCACCATTCGCATGCTCGCCGAGCATGGCATCCAGCACGTGCGCACCCACGTCGACGTCACCGACCCGACCTTGGGCGCCCTCAAGGCCCTGGTCGAAGTGCGCGAAGAAGCCCGGCACCTGATCGATCTGCAGATAGTCGCCTTTCCCCAGGAAGGCATCGAATCCTATGAGGGCGGCCGCGCCCTGATGGAGCAGGCAATCGCCTTGGGCGCCGATGTGGTGGGCGGCATTCCGCATTTCGAGAACACCCGCGAACAGGGCGTCAGCTCGATCAAGTTCCTGATGGACCTGGCCGAGCGCACCGGCTGCCTGGTGGACGTGCACTGCGACGAAACCGACGACCCCCACTCGCGCTTTCTCGAAGTGCTGGCCGAAGAAGCCCGGGTGCGCGGCATGGGCAGCCGGGTCACGGCCAGCCACACTACGGCCATGGGCTCCTACGACAACGCCTACTGCTCCAAGCTGTTCCGCTTGTTGAAGCGTTCGGGCATCAACTTCGTCTCCTGCCCGACCGAGAGCATTCACCTGCAGGGCCGCTTCGATACTTTTCCCAAGCGCCGCGGCGTCACCCGCGTGGCCGAACTGGACCGCGCCGGCATGAACGTGTGCTTCGGACAGGATTCGATCAAGGACCCCTGGTACCCGCTGGGCAACGGCAACATCCTGCGGGTGCTGGATGCCGGCCTGCACATCTGCCACATGATGGGCTTCGAAGACTTGGCCCGCAGCCTCGACCTGGTCACCGACAACAGCGCGCGCACCCTGAACCTCGGCGAGGGTTACGGCATCGCGGTGGGCCGCCCGGCGAACCTGGTGGTGCTGGATGCGGAGAGTGACTACGAGGCGGTGCGGCGCCAGGCCAAGGCGCGGGTGTCGATTCGGCATGGCAAGGTGCTGATGGTGCGCGTACCGGAGCAGGTCAGTTTCGCGGGGGAGTGATCGCTTTTCTTCACTCGGCGGCTACCATCTCGCCCAGCACTTCCAGCACGTAACGGGTGGTCTGCTCCACTGCCCCGGTGCGATGGGCAATGCCCAGCTCGCGCCACATGGCCGGACGAACCGGGCGCATGGCGATGCGCGGGTCGGGCTGCGGTGAAAGCGCTTCGTGGGGCAGCAAGGTGGCGCCATAACCGGCGGCTACCAGGCTCTTGATCGCGTCGTTGTAGTTGAGCTGAATGCGCGACGGTGGCCGCAGGCCAGCGGCGGCGAACCATTCGCCGGTGACCCGGGAGAGCTGGGTGGTGCCGTCGTTGAGGATCAGCGCGCGGCTACCCAGCCAGGTTGGCGTGACTTGCGCGGGCACGTCCCAGCTGGCGGGCAGGAAGGCCATGATCGGGTCGCGGCGCCATGGGCGGAGCTCCAGGCCGGGTTGCGATGCCTGCGGGAGCGCCACCAGGCCTATATCAAGGCTGCCATCGACGAGGCGCGCCAAGGATTGCTGCGAGGTCAGCACCGCCACTTCGACATCGATACCCGGATGGCGCTTGCCGAGCACATCCAGTGCCTGGGGCAGCAGGTAGGCGAGCGCCCCCGTCGAGGCGCCCAAGCGTACGCGGCCGGCCAGCCCTTTGACCTGGCGCTGCACGTCATCCATCGCCTGGGCAGCATCTTCCAGCAAGCGCCGCGCTCGTTCGATCAGGGTTTCGCCAATCGCCGTCGGGTGCACCTGCCCGCGCTTGCGCGACAACAGTGGCGCGCCGATGCGGGCTTCGAGGTCGGCGATATGCAGGCTCACCGTGGGGGGCGCCAGGCTCAGCGCTCGAGCCGCGCGGGCAAACGAGCCTAGGTCGGCGATCACCACCAGAGTTCGCAGGCGGTCGAGACTGATTTCGCGCATAGGTCTCTTCGTTCAGAATTAGTGAATATCAGCGTCATTATATTCAAATTTTCTTTGCTTCAACCGTATTCGATGATGGGACTTCACAGCCCCGTGTAGAGATACCCCATGACACAGCCCATTGTTTTCATCGACGGCGACCAAGGCACCACCGGTTTGCAGATCCACTCCCGCCTGCACGGGCGCGACGATATCCAGTTGCTGACCCTGCCCGCCGCCGAGCGCAAAGACCCGCAACGCCGTGCCGAGGCGATCAACAGCGCCGACGTGGCCATCCTCTGCCTGCCCGACGATGCCGCCCGTGAAGCTGCGGCCGCGGTGGTGAACCCGGCGGTGCGGGTGATCGATGCCAGCTCTGCGCATCGGACCACGGCGGGTTGGGTGTATGGCTTTCCGGAAATGGACGAAGACCAGGCGGAGCGCATCGCCCAGGCCAAGCGCGTGAGCAATCCCGGCTGCTACCCCACCGGTGCCATTGCCCTGCTGCGGCCGCTGATCAATGCCGGGCTGGTGCCGGCGGATTACCCGATTACGGTGAACGCGGTGTCTGGCTACTCGGGCAGCGGGCGCGCGGCGGTCGAACAGTACGAAGGCGCCGGTGGCCCGGCCTTGCGGGTCTACGGCCTGCAACTTATCCACAAGCACGTACCGGAAATGCAGCGCCACACCGGCCTGGCCTTCGCCCCGGTGTTCGTCCCGGCTTATGCCGCTTACCGCCAGGGGATTGTGCTGACCATCGCCCTGCAGACCCGCCTGCTGCCAGCCGGCGTCGACGCCCAGCAGTTGCACCAGCGGCTGGCGCAGTTCTACCAAGGCTCGCGGCATGTGCAGGTCACGCCCCTGGCAGAAGCCAGCGCCATGGCGCAACTGGACCCGGAGGTGCTGAACGGCACCAACGACCTGCGCTTGACGGTGTTCAGCAACGAACAGCAAGGGCAGGTGTTGTTGGCGGCGGTGTTCGATAATTTGGGGAAAGGGGCTTCGGGGGCTGCGGTGCAGAGTTTGGAGTTGATGTTGGGGAGTTTGAATTAGGTGCAGGCTACCGGGAAATAGGTGCAGAAAAACTCGATATTTTCTTTCTGAGCACCCATGAACGCCGGCAGAGCCTGGGCTACTCTCGGGCTCCTTGTCTGCAAAAAATCTGTAATCTTCGCTGGATGAGCTGATTGTGGCGGAACTGCAGCTGCAGTTGCCTCAGTTCTCGCAGGACCTCTGCCTTAAAGGTGCGACGCCTTGCGTCGTCTGCGCAAATACCGCACCAGCGCCGCAAGGATCACCAGCGCTACTACCGCAATGAAGATCGGCAATCGATAGGGCTTCAGGTCGCCAAGGAAATGCTCCAATGCTTCGCCGGCCCAGTAGCCGGCGCTGACGAACAGGGTGGCCCAAACCGCCGCACCCAACATATTGATCAGGGCGAAACGCCAAGGCGACAGACCACTTGCACCTATCACCATTGGCCCCACCAGGCGCATTCCGTAGAGGAAGCGAACGGCGAATACAGAGGTCGTAGGGTAGCGCTGGATAAGACCCTCGACCCGCTTGATGGCAGACTGGTGACGCTTGAGTCTGGGCAGCAGGCGCCCCCCGGAATAACGTCCAGTCCAGAACAGCAACTGATCGCCGAATATGCCGCCCAGGGTGGCCCAGCCGATCACATGCAGCCATTGCAGGGTGCCCTGATGCGCCGCCATACCGCTGAGGATCAGAACCGTTTCGCCTTCCAGCAGGCAGCCTATGAAGATGACCCAATAGCCGTAGACGGCAATCAGCGCGTTGAGGTCAAGATGTTCGAACATCGTCATTCCTGGATCGGGTGGAGGCAATGGCAGCATCTTTACACGTCTTCGGCCCAGGATGAATGGGGTGTCATAGTCACCGGAATGGAGGCTTTGAAGGGTAGCTGGTACATTCGACGCCAGAAACGAAAAAACCCACCGTTAGGTGGGTTTTTCGTGAAACACTTTCGTATGTCCGCGGGTGGAGGCTTTCGCCCTCGTTTCCCTCGGCTAGTGGATTCAATATAGGGATATTTGCGATTGTCGTCAATGCTTGCTCAACCCATCGCGCCTGCTATCCGTCTCGCATTGTCGTATGCGAGGTTTGCAACCTATGAGGCTGCGGCCGCATCCGCGGGGCTCTCCCCCGAGGACGCAGTGACGCTTTACGCATGGAACGCTCGCGTTTCTGGCGCCTTGCTGACTCCGCTCCATATTTGCGAGGTAGCTGTACGCAATGCCGTTTCGGATGCCCTAACGGCGGTTTACGGAGCTCATTGGCCTTGGGACAAAAACTTCGAAAACAGTCTGCCGGCTGCTAAGGGCCTGTTTACCAGCAGCGGCAGGACCTGATCAACACGCGGACCCGTTTCCGCACAACGGATCGGGTTGTCGTCGAACTCAAATTCGTGTTCTGGGAAAAAATGTTCACAAGTCGCCATGATCAGCGGATCTGGAACACCCATCTATTTTCTCTGTTTCCGAACCTAGACCAGACGAAGACGGTTTCGGCCCATCGGTTGAGGCTGGCAACGGATCTGGAAGCGATTCGCCTACTGCGTAACCGGATTGCCCACCATGAGCCGATCTTTAGACGCAACCTGACTGACGAGTTCTCAAAGGTGCATGACTTGGTGGAGGCTCGCTGCCAAGTATCCGCAGCATGGATGATGAGTGAGCAATTGGCACTAGCGGCTATCCAGGCAAAACCGTTTTAAAGCGTCCGCCTGAATCAGAGACCTGAACCCGCTTACTCCACCGTCACCGACTTAGCCAAATTCCTTGGCTGGTCCACATCCGTGCCCTTCAGCACCGCCACGTAGTACGACAGCAACTGCAGCGGCAAGGTGTACAGGATCGGTGCCAGCGCATCATGGATGTGCGGCATCGCCACCACCCGAATACCCGGCCCATCGGCGAAGTGCGCCTGCTCGTCGGCGAACACCACCAGTTCGCCACCCCGTGCACGCACTTCCTGGAGGTTGGATTTCAACTTCTCCAGCAGCTCGTTGTTCGGCGCCACAGTGACCACTGGCATGTCGGCATCCACCAGCGCCAGCGGGCCGTGCTTGAGCTCGCCTGCCGGGTAGGCTTCGGCGTGGATGTAGGAGATTTCCTTGAGCTTGAGCGCGCCTTCCATCGCGACCGGGAACTGCGCACCGCGGCCGAGGAACAGGGTGTGGTGCTTCTCGGCGAACAGCTGGGCGACTTCTTCGACGGTGCCGTCCATGGCCAGGGCTTCGCCCAGGCGGGTTGGCAGGCGGCGCAGTTCAGAGACCAGCTCGGCTTCGAGGCCGGCTTCCAGGGTGCCTTTGACTTGGCCCAAGGACAGGGTCAGCAGCATCAGGCCCACCAGTTGGGTGGTGAAGGCTTTGGTCGAGGCGACGCCGATCTCCGGACCGGCCTGGGTCAGCAGGGTCAGGTCGGATTCGCGCACCAGAGAGCTGATGCCGACGTTGCAGATCGCCAGGCTGCCGAGGAAGCCCAGTTCCTTGGCGTTGCGCAGGGCGGCCAGGGTGTCGGCGGTTTCGCCGGACTGGGAGATCGAGACGAACAGGGTGTCGGGCTGCACCACTACACGGCGGTAGCGGAATTCGCTGGCCACTTCCACTTGGCAGGGGATGCCGGCCAGGCCTTCGAGCCAGTAACGGGCGACCATGCCGGCGTGGTAGCTGGTGCCACAGGCGACGATCTGCACGTTGCGTACCTTGGCGAACAGCTCGGCGGCCTGCGGGCCGAAGGCTTGTACCAGCACCTGCTCCTGGCCCAGGCGGCCTTCGAGGGTGCGTTGCACGACCTTGGGCTGCTCGTGGATTTCCTTGAGCATGAAGTGGCGGAACTCGCCCTTGTCGGCGGCTTCGGCGCCTTCGTGGTACTGCACGTTTTCGCGCTGCACGGGCTTGCCGCTGGCATCCCAGATCTGCACGCTGTCGCGTCGAATCTCGGCGATATCGCCTTCTTCCAGGTACATAAAGCGGTCAGTGACCTGGCGCAGGGCCAACTGGTCGGAGGCGAGGAAGTTTTCTCCCAGCCCAAGGCCGATCACCAGCGGGCTGCCGCTGCGGGCGGCGACCAAGCGGTCCGGTTGGCCCAGGTGAATGGCAGCCAGGCCGTAGGCGCCGTGCAGTTCCTTGACCGCGGCCTTCAGGGCGTCGGCCAGGTCTGGAAGGGCTTTCAGGGTGTGGTGCAGCAGGTGGGCGATGACCTCGGTATCGGTTTCCGAAGCGAACACGTAACCCAGGCCTTTAAGGCGCTCACGCAGGGGCTCGTGGTTTTCGATGATGCCGTTGTGCACCACGGCCACCTCGCCGGAGAAATGCGGGTGGGCATTGCGCTCGTTCGGGGCGCCGTGGGTGGCCCAGCGGGTGTGGGCGATGCCCAGCTTGCCGACCAGCGGCTCGGCGGCGAGCGAGGCATCCAGCTCGCTGACCTTGCCAGTACGGCGGCGGCGCTCCAGGCTGCCGGCATTGCTGACGACGGCCACGCCGGCGCTGTCGTAGCCACGGTATTCGAGGCGCTTCAGGCCTTCGAGCAGGATGGCGGTGATGTTGCGTTCAGCGATGGCGCCGACAATTCCACACATGGTTATAACTCCTGGCTGACGGCGGCGCAGATCAAATTGATGCCGCGGGCCTGAATCTGATCGCGGGCTTCTAGATGCAGGCGATCGTCGGTAATGAGGGTGCTGACGCTGCTCCAGGGCAGCTCGAGGTTGGGGATGCGGCGGCCGACCTTGTCGGATTCGACCATCACGATCACTTCCCGGGCGACGTCGGCCATGACGCGGCTCAGGCCCAGCAATTCGTTGAAGGTGGTGGTACCGCGCTGCAGGTCGATGCCGTCGGCACCGATGAACAGCTGGTCGAAATCGTAGGAGCGCAGCACCTGCTCGGCTACCTGGCCCTGGAACGACTCGGAATGCGGGTCCCAGGTGCCCCCGGTCATCAGCAGCACCGGTTCGTGTTCCAGTTCGCTGAGGGCGCTGGCGACGTTGAGCGAGTTGGTCATGACCACCAGGCCGGGCTGCAGGCCCAGTTGCGGAATCATCGCGGCGGTGGTGCTGCCGCTGTCGATGATGATGCGCGCGTGTTCCTTGATGCGCTGCACCGCCGCCAAGGCGATGGCCTTTTTATACACAGACACCGGCTGAGCGGTTTCGCCGATCAGTTCCTGGGGCATGGTTACCGCACCACCGTAACGGCGCAACAGCAAGCCATTGCTTTCGAGGGCGGCGAGGTCCTTGCGGATGGTGACTTCCGAGGTCTCGAAACGCTTGGCGAGGTGATCCACACTCACCTCGCCCTGCTCGGTGAGCAAGGCAAGGATGTTATGGCGCCGCTGAGGTGTGTTGCGTTTCGACATGATCGGTTTAAGTTTCGATTCGAAAGATAAGTTTCGCAATCAAAACCTAAAACGAAGGTTGGGTCAAGGGGTGGGGATAACTTTGAAGGTCAAGAGCTCGCAGGCTTCGCCAGCTCCTACTCCCGACCGCGTCCACAACTGAGTGCTTGGGTTGGAATAGGATCGGGGTAGGAGCTGGCGAAGCCTGCGAGCTTGGCGGCTGGACAGGCGACATCAATATATCGCCGACCGCAGACTGTGGATAACTTACGGCTTACGGATCTTCACCGGCCGTGCCCAACCTTCAATGTTGCGCTGCCGAGCGCGGCCGACGCCCAATTGGTTCTCCGGTACATCCTGAGTAATGGTCGAACCCGCTGCCGTCGTCGCGCCGCTGGAGATATCCACAGGCGCCACCAACGAATTGTTGGAGCCGATGAATACGTCCTCGCCCATCGTCGTGCGCCACTTGTTCACACCGTCGTAATTGCAGGTGATGGTCCCGGCGCCAATATTGGTGCGGGCACCGATGTCGGCGTCGCCCAGGTAGCTCAGGTGGCCCGCCTTGGCGCCTTCACCCAGCACTGCGTTCTTCAATTCGACAAAGTTACCCACATGGGCCCGGGCACCCAGCACGCTGCCGGGGCGCAAGCGCGCGAACGGGCCGGCGTCGCTACCCTCGCCCATCACCGCGCCGTCAAGATGGCTGTTGGCCTTGACCACCGCGCCCTTGCGCAGGGTGCTGTCCTTGATGGTGCAGTTGGCGCCGATCACCACGTCGTCTTCGATGACCACCCGGCCTTCGAGGACCACGTTGATGTCGATCAGCACGTCGCGGCCAACGGTCACTTCGCCGCGCACGTCGAAACGTGCCGGGTCGCGCAGGGTCACGCCGGCGGCCATCACGCGGCGGGCTTCACGCCATTGGTAGTGGCGCTCGAGCTCGGCCAGCTGCTTGCGGTCATTGGCGCCCTGCACCTCCATGGGGTCCTGGGCGGTTTCGGTGGCAACCACCAGGCCATCAGCGACCGCCATGGCGATCACGTCCGTGAGGTAATACTCGCCTTGGGCATTGTTGTTCGACAGCCGGCCTAGCCAGTCGGCCAGGCGGGCCGCCGGTACCGCGAGAATGCCAGTATTGCCCTCGCAGATAGCGCGCTGGGCTTCGGTGGCGTCCTTGTGCTCGACGATCGCCTGCACCACACCTGCGGCGTCACGCACGATGCGGCCGTAGCCGGTCGGGTCAGGCAGGTTGACGGTCAGCAGCGCCAACTTATCCACAGCGACCAGGCTGAGTAAACGTTGCAGGGTTGCCACTTCGATCAGCGGCACGTCGCCGTAGAGGATCAGCACGGTGTCGGCGGTGATATTCGGTACGGCCTGGGCAACGGCGTGGCCGGTCCCTAGCTGTTTGTCCTGCAGCACGAATTGCAGATCGTCCGCCGCCAGCCGCTCGCGCACCTGCTCGGCGCCATGGCCGATCACCACATGGATGCCCTGTGGGTTCAACTGCCGGGCGCTGTGGATAACATGGCCGAGCATCGAGTTGCCAGCAACCGGGTGCAGCACTTTGGGCAGGGCCGAGCGCATACGGGTGCCTTGGCCAGCGGCGAGAATGACGATATCGAGGGACATGGACGAGCTACCAATCCTTAGCGGCCAACCAGCGCGGCCGATGACGTATAGAGGGGCGGAAAAAGAAAAAGGGTAGCCGAGGCTACCCTTTTACTCAATCGCACACAAAGCGCAGCCTTAGTGGCCGTACTTCTTGCGAATTTGCTGGACGGTGCGCAGCTGAGCTGTCGCCTCGGCCAGGCGTGCAGCAGCAGCGCCGTAGTCGAAATCAGCGCCCTGTTCGTTCAGCGCTTTTTGCGCCTCTTGAACAGCTAGCTGAGAAGCGGCTTCGTCCAGGTCTGCAGCGCGTTGCACGGTGTCGGCGAGAACCTTGACCATGTTCGGCTGAACCTCGAGGAAACCACCGGAGATGTAGAACACCTCTTCTTCTGCGCCGTCGTGCTTGATCAGGCGGATAGGGCCCGGCTTCAAGCTGGTGATCAGCGGCGCGTGGCCCAGAGTGATACCAAGATCACCCAGTGCACCGTGCGCAATCACCATCTCCACCTGACCGGAAAAGATTTCTCCTTCCGCGCTGACGATGTCGCAATGGACTGTCATAGCCATCTGCTTGCCTCAACCTGATGAGCGCCCGTTGCCGGGCGCCGAAATTACAGTTTCTTGGCTTTCTCGATTGCTTCTTCGATCGGCCCGACCATGTAGAACGCTTGCTCTGGCAAGTGGTCGTAGTCACCGCGCAGGATGCCGGAGAAGCCAGCAATGGTGTCTTTCAGGGAAATGTATTTACCCGATGCACCGGTGAAGACTTCAGCCACGAAGAACGGCTGCGACAGGAAGCGCTGAATCTTACGAGCGCGGGATACGAGTTGCTTGTCGGTTTCCGACAGCTCGTCCATACCCAGGATCGCGATGATGTCTTTCAGCTCTTTGTAGCGCTGCAGCACGTACTGAACGCCGCGAGCGGTGTCGTAGTGCTCCTGGCCGACGACGTCCGGGTCCAGCTGGCGCGAAGTCGAGTCCAGTGGATCGACCGCTGGGTAGATACCCAGGGAGGCGATGTCACGGGACAGTACGACGGTGGCGTCCAAGTGGGCGAAGGTGGTCGCCGGCGATGGGTC